>ERZ773207.348-NODE-348-length-16834-cov-4.998331_pt1 | contig 16834 bp, 12 predicted proteins | sample MGYA00580997_ERZ773207 | MGnify/ENA primary metagenome ERZ773207 (study PRJEB29015, sample SAMEA2738170) | human oral metagenome | biome: human oral; feature: human-associated habitat; material: saliva | place: China | collected 2239 ... | reverse complement strand
GTATTGTAATAATCAATATAATCTCTTAATTTGTTGATAAAATCTTCATAGGAAGTAAATTTCTCCAAATATAACAACTCTGATTTTAGTAAGCCAAAGAAGTTTTCCATCACACTATTATCCAAACAGTTTCCTTTTCGAGACATACTTTGGATGATAGCGTGATTTTTTAATGTTTCTTGATAACTGCTATGCTGGTACTGCCATCCTTGATCTGAATGTAAGATGCAGCCTTTGCTATGTGGCCTGCTCTTAAAGGCTTTATTCAACATAGATAACACCTGTGTTAATACAGGTCGTTCTGATATTTCATAAGATACAATTTCACCATTATACATATCTAAGATTGGTGATAAATAAACCTTACGCCCAAACAGATGGAATTCGGTAATATCTGTTGTCCATTTTTGATCTGGCTTTGTTGCTGTAAAGTTTCGCTTAATAATATTAGGAGCAATTCTTCCTTCTGTACCCCTATATGAACGGTACTTCTTTAGACGCACTTTACATGTTAAGTTTTCTTCCTTCATAATACGCATCACAACTTTGTGATTCACATGGAAGCCTAATTTATGTAATGCTATTGTGATTCTGCGATAGCCGTAACGACCTTTGTTCATCGATACAAGTGTGCGAATAGCTTCTCGTTCTTCAACATATTTGTCTCCCTTCTTTATGCTAGCTAGGCGTGCATAATACGTACTGCGACTAATGCCAAAGTATTTGAGCATAAACTGAAGAGGATATATGTTTCTTAATCTTTCTATGGCAATTGCTTGTGCTTTTTTTTTACAGCTCGGTTAGGTTTAGCAATTTCACGCATTTCTTTCATAAAGTCGTCATAAAAAGATATTTCATACTTTAATCGAGCGATTTCAGCTTCTAGTTCTTTTATCCGTTCTTTGTCTGATTTAATACATTGATCTTTTGTGGGTGGTATTAGTTCTTTCGGTTTCATAGATGGTCTACCTTTAGGCTTAGATTGTAATCCTGAGATTCCTTTATCTAAGTATCTTTTTTGCCATGCTACAATTAGACTAGGATTGTCTAAATTAAATAATTCTGCTGTTTCTTTAAAGGATAACTTATCTTTCCACCTAGTTTCAAGAACTTTACGTTTAAAATCTGCTGAAAATACTTGTTTACTAATTTTATGATCCAAATTATGACTAAGTTTAAATTTGTATAGCCAACTTTTTACAGTACCTTCTGGAACCTCAAGCTCTTTAGCAATTCTATAACGACCCCATCCTTTTTCAGAAAGATAGATAGCCTTTTCTTTTACTTCTTTTGAATATTTTGACATAAAAAACTGCACCTCCAAAAATTGTGTCCAATTTTTGGGGTGCAGTTCAATAGTAGATAGGGGTTTTCAAGTTTTAACACATGTTACACCGTAATATGTAAGGTCCGTCCTGTAGGTTTATATTCAATAATTTCTACACCAGCTGTTTTGAGCATCCGTTTAGATGCCTTAACCTCTTTTGTATCTTTGTAGAGGTCATCTCGATAGATAACAGCCTTAATCCCACTTTGAATAATGGCTTTTGCACATTCATTACATGGGAAAAGAGTTACATAAATCTTAGAACCCTCTAGAGAGCCTCCTCGATAGTTTAGGATAGCATTGAGTTCGCTATGTACAGTATAGAAATATTTATTATCGTCTGCTGTATCCCGTTTCCATGTGAAATCATCATCACTACATTTTAAAGGCATACCATTGTAACCAATGGATAAAATTTTATTGTCATTGCTTACGATGCATGCACCAACTTGCGTATTTGGATCTTTGGAACGTTGTGCCGCTAAAATGGCAACGCCCATGAAGTATTCATCCCAAGAAATATAATCGCTACGTTTTGCCATAATTACCTCACTTAAAAATAAGCCCCCTTCTACCTATGTAGTTGGGGGCTTACATTATTAAACGAATAGAATATCGTTATTTAACAACGATATTTACAAGTTTACCAGGAACATAAATAACTTTTACAATATTTTTACCTTCTGTAAACTCTTGAACACGGCTAGATTCTTTAGCCATTGTTTCTAATTCTTCTTTCGTAATATTTACAGAAACAGTAAGTTTATCGCGAACTTTACCATTTACTTGCAATACTACTTCTACTTCGTCTACTACAAGAGCAGCTTCTTCGTATACAGGCCAGCTTTCAGTATGAATGGATGTAGTTTCACCTAATTCATGCCACAATTCTTCTGTAATATGAGGAACGAATGGAGCTAATAGAAGTAATAAGGAATGAGTCAATTCATTAGCTAATGCGCTATTGATTGTGTCAGCTTTGTCCTTATGAGCATACATAGCATTTACAAGTTCCATGATAGCAGAAATAGCTGTATTGAAGTTGAAGTTGTTATCAAGATCTTCTGTAACTTTTTTGATAACACGGTGTAGCTCACGACGCAATGCGAATTCGTCTTTTGTAAGTTCACCAGTTACATTTTTCTTACCTTCTTCGTTGTATGCATCAACAATACGCCATACACGACCTAAGAAACGATAAGAGCCTTCAACACCTTGGTCGGACCAGTCAAGGTCACGATCTACAGGAGCCGCAAATAGAATGAACAAGCGCGCCGTATCTGCACCATAAGTATTGATAATTTCTTCAGGAGAAACTACATTACCTTTGGATTTAGACATTTTGCTGCCTTCTTTAAGTACCATACCTTGTGTTAACAAACCACGGAATGGTTCATTAGCTTCGATAAGACCTAAATCGTGAATAACTTTCACAAAGAAGCGAGAGTACAACAAGTGCAAGATAGCATGTTCAATACCACCGATATATTGGTCTACGTTCATCCAGTAGTTAGCGATTTTTTTATCGAATGGAGCTTGTTCGTTTTTAGCGTCTGTATAGCGCAAGAAGTACCAAGAGGAATCGATGAATGTATCCATTGTATCTGTTTCACGATGTGCTGGACCACCACATTTAGGACATGTAGTGTGCAAGAAGCTTTCAGATGTAGCCAATGGAGATACCGCACCAGATTCAAATTTAACATCCTCTGGCAAGCGCACTGGCAATTCTTCTTCAGGAACGAGTTGTTCACCGCATTTTTCGCAATATACTACAGGAATTGGCACACCCCAGTAACGTTGACGAGAAATCAACCAGTCACGAAGGCGAAAGTTTACTTTACCTTCACCAATACCGCGCTCATTAAGTGCAGCTGTAATATTTTTACGAGCCTCTTCAGATGTTTGGCCGTTAAATTCACCAGAGTTAACTAGAATACCATCTTCATGGTACCATTCTTGCCATTTTTCAAGGCTATATTCTTCGCCTTCCCGAGCAACAACTTGTTTAATAGGCAAATCATATTTATGAGCAAATTCCCAGTCCCGTTCATCATGTGCAGGGGAACCCATTACAGCACCAGTACCATAGTCTACTAATACATAGTTTGCAATCCATACTGGAACTTGTTCACCAGACATAGGATTTACTGCATAGGAACCAGTAAACATACCTTCTTTAGGTGTATCTGTAGATGTACGATCGATGTCGCTCATATTGCGCATACGCGTAATGAAAGCTTCTAGTTCAGCTTTGTTAGGAGCATTTTCGATAAGGCGTTCTACATATGGATGTTCAGGCGCCAATACAACATAGCTTACGCCATAAATCGTATCTACACGAGTTGTATACACAGATACGCGTTCATTAATGGATGGTACTTCGAAGGAGAACTCTGTACCTTCAGAACGACCGATCCAGTTCTTTTGCATCAATTTAACGCGTTGTGGCCAGTGATCAAGAGTATCTAAATCCGTCAACAAGCGGTCCGCATATTCAGTGATGCGCAAGAACCATTGAGACAAATCTTTTTTCTCCACAGTGTGGTCACAACGCCAGCATGCGCCATCGATTACTTGTTCATTTGCCAATACAGTATGGCAAGATTCACACCAGTTTACTTTAGCTTCTTTTTTGTATGCTAAGCCTTTTTTATAGAACTGTTGGAAGAACCATTGCGTCCATTTATAGTAATCTTCTTTGCAAGTTGCTACTTCGCGGTCCCAATCATAGGACAAACCAAGTGCTTTTTGTTGCAATTTCATGTTCTCAATATTATCAAGAGTCCATGTTTTAGGTGCAATGCCATGTTTGATAGCCGCATTTTCTGCAGGCATACCAAAGGAGTCCCAACCCATTGGATGCAATACGTTAAAGCCCTTCATTTTTTTGAAGCGAGCTACTACATCACCAATGGAATAGTTACGCACGTGACCCATGTGTAAATTACCAGATGGGTACGGGAACATTTCTAATACATAGTATTTTTCTTTAGATTCATCATATTCTGTTTTAAATGTATGGTTATCTTCCCAATACTGTTGCCACTTTTTCTCAAGATCTTGGGCTACATATTTTTCGTTCATGTAGGGGCCTCCTCATATGGTCAACCTCATTAGTTGCCGTTTTATAATCAATATTCTTATTTTACTACTTCAAGTAAAAGCAGTCAAACACTAGCGTTTTACTACTTGTATAGATTTTGTTAATTCGTTTTTAGTAGTTGTATTTTGAACAGAACTATGACTCTTATAAGAAGCATTTCTCTCCTTCACTTCTTGTGTATCACGTCCTTTATTCGCTTTAGACTCTTCGTCTAAACGCTTTTTCTCTGCTTTTGCTTCCTCAGCTTTACGTTTTTTCTCAGCTTTTGCTTGTTCAGCTTCTTCTTTAGCTTTGCGTTTAGCTGCTTCTTTTTCTTCTTTAGCCTTCCGTTTTGCTTCTGCTTTAGCCGCTTTAGCCTTTTCTTTTTCTTCTAAGCGCAATTTGTATTGTTCAAGCTTAGTTAATGGTTTTGTTTCCTCTACTACAGGTTCAGGAACAACTTCGGTAGCAGATTTAGGAATGCCACGGCCTAAGTCTTTACCTTGAATCATAGCGATTGTAGATTCATCTTCAAAACCTTTACGCCATGCAGCAAAACCACCCAGCTTTAATTCTTTTACAAGATCAAATTTTAAGCCTAAAGAAGTATTATCTTCAAACCAAATACGATCAGAACCAGAGCCAGTTGGGATAGATAGATAATATAGTTTCAAACGATCATCCCAAGTCATTTTATCTTTGTGGTTTGCAAAGTAGGTACCAGTATTCTTCATGGCCAATGTTTCGCCCTTAGCATAGCCATTTGTATCATGCCACAAACGCATGTAGAATGGTACACCAAGCACTAACTTATGAGATGGAACCTCTGAAAGCATTCTTTCAGTATGGTTACGAACCCAAGGATAACTTGCTACAGGACCAGCTATAGTACTCTTAGCCCATGTTTCGTCATAAGCCATAAGAACCACATAGTCTACGGAATTAGCAAAGGCACTGCGGTTATATACCAAGGACCATTCTGGGCTATCAGAATAACCAGTTACATCAATGGATGTTTTAATATTGTATTGATGTAAATGATTCGATAAATATGCTACAAATGCTGTTAAACGATCGCGGTCAGCATAGTCGATGTTTTCAAAGTCAAAGTTATAACCATCAAAACCATAAATATAAGCATATTGAACAAGGTTATGAGCATATTTTTTCCATACCGATTGGTCCGCTAAAATGCCACTTGTGAAGCCTGGATCAAAGCGATTCGTAATCAATGGCCATACATGGTAACCCTTACCTTTATAGGCATTCACATAATCAATATTTATATTTGGACTAGCCTCAAGACCTAAACTATGTAATTTAAACCAGCTAGGGGAAATGATGTTATCCCCACTCGTATTAAGTTTAGCTTGGTATGGAGCCCCTTCTGTCGGCCATGGATCGAATGCCCAAGACAATGGAGTTTGCAATGTATATGGGGCTTTTACCGTTGATGCTTGCGGAGCAGGACCTAATGTTACTTGTCCATTAGTTTTTGTATAACTAACGCCAAGCATTGCTGGATCAGACTCGATATCAACATAGTTAATACCATTTTGTTTAGTAATTGGCAGTTTAACAGGTTCCCCAACGGCTGCAGGATTTAATAAAACCGTATTACCTTGTAATTCTGTTTGAGGCACATACACCGTATATGCTGTTTTATATTGATTTGCTTCGTAATGACGCGTTGTAGTCGCTAGAAATTGCTCTAACGGCATCAACACCTCTGCCTGTACGGCAGTCGTAGATAATGCGGACATTACTAAAGCCGTTAATGATTTTAAAATAGTAGATTTGCGAATCATGTACTCTCCTAACTCTAGTTCCCATACTGGGATACAATATCAATCTCTATATTATAACATATTATATAGAGTTCATCTCTTTTCTTGCATGAAGGGTACATGTAATTTATAATTTAGTTTATGTACTAATAAAAATTATCACATAAGGAGTTTTATATGCATCAATATTTATTTTTTATAGGGGACTTCCCCATTAGAGCCTACGGCACTATGTTGGCGTTGGCTATCATCTGCGGTGCCTCTGTAGCGTACGTATTGTTAAAGAAAGATGGCCGTGGTTGGCATGAGCACATCATTGACTTCTCCATTACAGTTGCAGTAGCAGGCCTTATCGGTGCTCGCCTATGGGATGTATTCTTCTTTGACTGGGATTATTATGGCAACCATTTATTGGAAATCCCCTTCGTTTGGCAAGGTGGCATGGCCATCCAAGGTGGTGTTGTACTAGGCACAATTGCGGGCTACTGGTATCTTCGTAAAAACAATATTGACTTCTGGGCCTTTGCCGATCTATTTGCACCAGCATTGATTTTGGCACAATCTGTAGGCCGTATGGCAAATCTCTTAAACGGCGATGCCTTCGGTCATCCTACGGGCGGTAATTATGGTATTATCTATCCTGAAAGTACTCTTGCATACCGCACCTACGGCAATCAACCACTATGGCCTGCCGAAGTGTGGGAAGGTCAGATAGATATTCTTATCTTTGTTGTCCTTTTATTGTTCGGTTCCTTCAAACATGCTAAAGGCCAAGTATTTGTCCTATACGCTATTCTTTATTCTACAGCTCGTTTCTTCTTAGAGTTCTTGCGTGGCGATTATGTAAATCTCACATTAGGTTTAAAATCTGCTCAAATGACTAGCCTTGTAGCAATCATTGTAGGCATCTGTGTATTTATCTATCTAGGCTATCTAGAAAAGAAAAATCAAGCTGTTGTAGTGGCTACAGAACCAACAGTTAAAACCAAAAAGCGTAAATAAAACTGTAAATAACAAAAAAAGTCCTTCATTCGTAGGTATGTGAATGAAGGATTTTTATATGTAAGCTATGATTTACGATTTTATGTAAGCTATGATTTACGATTGACCTAACAAGCTAGATTAATACATAAAAACCTTATCTTACAAATTTTCTTTAGCTTTTAAAGCATCTAATTCTTCTAATGCACGATTAGCAATCAATGCATTTTTCTCTTTTTTCTTGCGTACTTTTTGAGGCCATGGATCCATGATGCCAAAGTTTACATTCATCGGTTGGAAATTAGACCCTTCGTAGTTAGAAATATAGTGGCTAAGAGAACCGATCGCCGTAGTTTTAGGGAAATCAATAAATGTGCGTTCCTCTAAATAGCGTTCTACTTGAAGACCTACCATGAGACCGCTCGCAGCAGATTCTAAATACCCTTCTACACCTGTCATTTGACCAGCGAAGAATAGACGTGGTTCCTTTTTAAGTTGGAATGCATGATTCAATAACTCTGGAGAGTTAATATATGTATTGCGGTGCATGACGCCATAACGAATGAATTCAGCATTTTCAAGACCTGGAATCATACCAAATACACGCTTTTGTTCACCCCATTTTAAATGAGTTTGGAAGCCTACCAAGTTAAACATGGTACCTTCTTTATTCTCCTTACGCAGTTGTACTACTGCATATGATTCCTCATTAGTCCGTTTATCTACTAAGCCAACTGGTTTAAGTGGGCCATAGCGCAAAGTGTCTTCCCCACGGCTCGCCATGATTTCTACAGGCATGCAACCTTCAAAGTAGATTTCCTTTTCAAAATCCTTCGGTTGCACGGCTTCAGCCGTAGTGAGCTCATGCCAGAATGCTTTGTATTCCTCCTCTGTCATAGGACAGTTAAGGTAATCTGCATCGCCCTTGTCGTAACGAGAAGCGGCAAATACTTTGTCGTAATTCAAAGATTCTGCTGTAACAATAGGAGCTGCTGCATCGTAGAAATAAAAGCCGGTTTCACCTGTTAATGCTTTTATTTTATCACCTAATGCTTCAGACGTAAGTGGACCAGAAGTAAAAATAACAGTGCCTTCAGAAGGAATCTCCGTCACCTCTTCGTGGTGAACTGTAATATTAGGATGGCCTTTTACCTTCTCCGTCACCATTTCACTAAATAAATGACGATCAACGGCTAAGGCGCCACCGGCAGGTACAGCTGTTGCATCGGCACATTCCATAATAAGGGAACCTAAACGACGCATTTCTTCTTTTAAAAGACCTACTGCATTTTCAATATTGCCAGCCCGCAAGGAGTTACTACATACGAGCTCTGCAAATTGATCTGTTTGGTGCGCTGGAGAACTCTTTACAGGGCGCATTTCATATAAGTCTACATGAATGCCTCGATTGGCGAGTTGCCAAGCCGCCTCAGAACCTGCTAGGCCCGCACCAATAACAATAACATTTTTATTATTCAACTGTTGTTTCCTCTTTTTTAGCTTTGCTAGACTTTTTAGACCCTTTAGACCCTTTAGATTCTTTAGACCCTTTAGACCCTTTAGATTCTTTAGACTCTTTTACAGTTTCTTCACTAGCTTCGCTTTTTTTCTTTCTTGTTTTCTTTGGTGGTCTAGTTGGACATGTTTCATTGGAACAGAACTTTTTAGTTGTCCCATTTTTATATGTCTTTTCAACCATAATAGAACCACATGTGTCACAGAAATCATGGGTTGGTTTATCCCATAATGTAAAGTCACATTGTGGGTATCGATTGCAACCGTAGAATAAACGACCACGACGAGACTTACGCTCTACGATTTCCCCGTCCTTACATTTAGGGCAAGTTACACCTGTCCCTACTGTAATAGGTTTAGTATTTTTACATTCTGGGAAGTTAGAACATGCTAGAAACTTACCATAGCGACCAAATTTATATACCATTGGGCTATTGCAAAGTTCACAGGTTTCATCGCTTTCCATAGATGCAATTTCAATGCGATCTACATCGCTTGCATCTTCTAGCTCTTGAGCAAATACCTCGTAGAAGTCAGATAATACTTTTACATACGTATCCTTGCCAGATGCAATAGCATCAAGCTCTTCTTCAAGATCTCGCGTAAAGCCAGTGTTGATGATTTTTTCAAAGTACGCTATCAAGAAGTCTACTACTACAAAGCCAAGCTCTGTTGGAACGAATTGTTTATTCGTATTCTCTACATAGTTACGGCTAACGATTGTATCTAGAATTGGTGCATACGTACTAGGACGACCAATACCGAGTTCTTCCAATGTTTTGATAAGACTCGCCTCAGAGTAACGAGGAGGTGGTTGCGTGAAATGTTGTTCAGGCAATACCTCTACCGTATGGGCTGCATCATTCTTTTTAAGCGCAGGCAATTGAGGAGCATCCTCTTTTTTTGTATCTTCATAAACGGCGCTAAAGCCAGGGAAGATAACACGAGATCCTGTAGCTTTAAAGGTATAATCATTTCGAACAGTCAACTCAATCGTTGTAGATTCATTTTGTTGTGGTGCCATTTGGCTCGCCATAAAACGATTCCAAATTAACGTATACAGCTTAAGTTCATCACGACTCAAGAAGGGCTCAACCATTTTAGGTGTTAACTCAAGAGATGTGGGACGAATCGCTTCATGCGCATCTTGAGCAGAACCTTTAGAACCGTACACATTTGGTTTAGACGGATAATAGTCTTCCCCATAATTGCGTAGAATAAAGTCCTTAGCCGTTTCTTGCATCTCTTTAGAGATACGCGTAGAGTCTGTACGCATGTACGTAATCAAACCTACGTGTCCATAAGAACCGATTTCAAGACCTTCGTAAAGATGTTGCGCAATCATCATGGTACGCTTCGCACCAAAGTTCAATTTACGCACACCATCTTGTTGCAACGTAGACGTTGTAAATGGAGGTGCCGCTTTACGAGAACGCTTGCGCTTTTCAATATTTGTCACTACTGCATCGGCTCCACCAATAGCATCTACTACGGCTTGGGCTTCACTTTCAGTAGTAATATCGATTTTCTCGCCTCTAATATGAGTCAATTCCGCGGTGAAAGCCTCTTTTTTAGGTGTTTCAAAATTGCCTTCAATAGTCCAATATTCTTGTGGTACGAAAGCTTGAATTTCTCGCTCTCGTTCACAAATAAGTCGAACTGCAACAGATTGCACACGACCTGCACTAAGGCCTTTACAAACCTTTTTCCATAATAAAGGACTCAATTTATAGCCTACGATACGGTCTAATACACGGCGCGCTTGTTGGGCATCAACCATGTTCATATCGATAGTACGTGGAGATTCTAAGGCCTCTGCTACCGCATTTTTAGTAATCTCATTGAACGTAATACGACATGTAGATGTAGGATCTACGTTTAAAATGTACGCTAAATGCCAAGAAATAGCTTCCCCTTCGCGGTCAGGGTCAGTTGCGAGCAATACAGCACTGCTTTCATCGGCATAGGAAACGAGTTCATCAATAACCTTTTTACGAGTTACCAAATTGCTATAACGAGGCGTGAAATCATGTTCGATATCGATGCCCATTTGAGACTTTGGCAAATCTCGTAAGTGGCCCATACTCGCCTTTACAACGTAGTTAGGGCCTAAGAATTTTTCAATTGTTTTAGATTTAGCAGGAGACTCTACGATAACCAATACTTTGCCATTAGGATTATATACGCGTGGTTCACGTTGCTCTGGTGGCACGGAGGTTTGTAGTACAGATTTATCCCGTACAATTCCCATTGGAGTAAGGGCTTCTTTAGTAACCTTACGTTTTATGGTAGTACTCTCTTTCTTAGTACTTTTCTTTTTACTATCTTTACTAGTACTAGCTGCTTTTGGCTCGCCAATAACGATTGATCGTTTAATGGACAAGTATATCACTCCTAGTCATATTAATATAGCCTCTCGGCGGATGATTTTCTATAGCCCCTTCCATTTCTAACTCTAGTAATAAGGGCTGCAGTTGTTGTAATGAAATAGAGGTCGCTTTCAAAATATCACTAACAGTGATACAACGATCATGAGGTATTTCGCTTAAGATTAGACTCCTATCCACATTAAAGCTTAACATAGAGAGCCCTTGTGTATCAACTCCCTGACCATTATTCCCTATTTGATTACAATCTTTTACACCCATAGCATCTCTTTTATTTGGTGATGAAAGCTTTTCTTTAGTACTAAACATATCTCGCAAGGTTAAATGATATTCCTTAACGACGTCCTCATAACCAGTTAATACAAAGGCTCCATTACGCATGAGGAATTTATTGCCATCTGCTGTATGGTCTAACAAATTACAAGGCACCACAAATACATCTCGACCTTCGCTAACAGCCATATCTGCAGTAATCAGTGAGCCACTACTCGCTTTTGCCTCTACTACGATTACACCTCTACTAAGGCCACTAATGATACGATTGCGAGCAGGAAAATGTTTAGCAGATGGTGGCGTACCAGGTGGGTATTCAGATAAAAGTAAGCCATTGTTTTCTAATATACGGTCAAATAATTTTGTATTCTCTCGAGGATATGCTATATCTAAGCCGCAACCCATGACCACAATACCGTATCCCTGACTAGCTAACAATCCTTCATGACCATGTGCATCGATACCTCGTGCGCCGCCACTGACGATAATAGTGCTGTATTTACCGAGCTCTTTACCAAGCATTCTCGCCACATTACGGCCATACAAGGAACAGCGCCGTGCCCCTACAAGAGCAATCCGATTTAACCGTTTATCTAAAAGGGCTCTATTACCCCGCATAAACAATATAACCGGTGGATTATAGATATGGTTCAAAATAGATGGAAAGTCTTTATCTAAAAAGGTAGTAACATCCATTTTATATTCGTCTATTTTATGAATGATATAATCTAACTTTACATCCTTTGCCGATGATGCTATAGCACGTTTATCAGCAGTAGAAATATGTGTGTAAGGCTTTAAGTTTTCCACCTTCTTAACTGCTTGCCAAGCATCATAGGGCGAACCAAAATCCTCAATGAAACGCCGTACATGTGTGGCTCCCACATTATATAAACTTTGTAAGCCTGCAATATAAATATTATCATCGTATCTAGTCATCTTTTCACCTATTTACCTATTTACCTATTTACCTATTTACCTATTTACCTATTTACCTATTTACCTGTTCTAAACAACATAGCTTCAGAAATGTGATGAGGCTCCACTTGTGGATTTCCCTCAAGGTCCGCTATAGTACGGGCCACCTTTAATATGCGATCAAAGGCACGTCCACTTAGATGAAAGTGGTCAAATATATTGCCTAATACACTCCAAGCCTTATCAGTAATATGACACAGTTCACCTATGGCCTTATGAGGTACAGCTCCATTAGAGTTAAACTCTAAGTTTTTATAACGTTTCTGTTGTAATGTAGTTGCCATAATCACTTGTTGTCTCATGCTTTCACTTGTAATAGTAGACGTGGAATGATCTAATAATTGTTCTAGTGTAGGCCTTTCAACGGGAATATGTAAGTCAATGCGGTCCATAATAGGCCCTGACAATCGTTGCTGATAGTTTTTGACCATCGTTTCAGAACATATGCACTCCCTATGGGGATCATGATAATAACCACAGGGACAGGGATTTGCAGCCAATATACAAATAAAATTGGCGGGATACATATAATTACCTTGAGACCTATTGATAGTAATTGTACGAGACTCTAAAGGCTGCCTTAGGGCATCAATAACTTGACGCTGAAACTCTGGTGCTTCATCCATAAATAAAACACCTCCATGAGCAAGTGTGATTTCTCCAGGGCGTCCTTGTATACCTCCGCCCACCATACTCGCCAAAGTTGCCGTATGATGTGGATGCCTAAAAGGCCTATTTCTAACGAGTCCATCATCGCCGAGTAAACCGATCACATCTTGTATGCGACTAACCTCAACCATCTCATTCCAAGTCATGGGTGGCAATATAGTGGGTAATCGTTCGGCCATCATCGTTTTACCACCACCGGGCGGACCTATCATAATACAATGATGATGACCGGCAGCACTAATGAGCATGGCCCGTTTACCAAGCTCTTGACCTTGTACATCTCCAAAATCTACATCATACACAGTACTAGGGTTTATATTATCCATCGTATCTGTTAGCATCTCATTTTGATTTTCACAATGTATCTGAAGATCACTATCATGATTTATCTGCAGTTCACTATTATTATTTACCTGTATTTGAACTTTATTTATATGTTTTGTTGGTTGTTTCTGACTTTTTACCTGCTTTAAATTTGAATTAGATTTAGATTTAACTTGATCTTCTAACACTGTAATAATATCTTCTAATGAAGACTCGCCATATATAGTAAGATTTGGAATAGCTTTTAGAGTATGTCCATTTTCTACGCTTGTATATATAGTGGAGTAATTAGCTTCTAACCCTGCTAATGACATCGCCAAGGTTCCAAAGGTCGGTAGCAGTGAACCATCTAAGGCTAACTCGCCCATAAATAGACATCTATTCAATAAAGCCGAAATATTAGCTTTACGCCCCTTTATCTGCCCCGATGCAATGAGAACCCCTAAAGCAATGGCTAAATCAAGTCCTGCGCTACTTTTACGAATGGTAGCAGGTGCTAGATTGACTACGATACGTCTCATAGGGAATTCATAGCCACTATTTTTAATAGCAGCCCTTACACGTTCACGAGCTTCCTTTACGGACTGATTAGGCAGTCCAACGATATCAAATACGGGTAAACCTTGCGATATATCAACCTCAACTGTAATAATGCATCCATCTATGCCATATAAGGTGGCTCCATATAGCTTTGCATACATAGGTGACCTCACTAAAAGCACTGCGGCAAATAATGGATAGAACTTTGAAAGTCTTCGTGAAGATACACCTCTATAACATCAAAGGATATTTCTTTCCAATGTCGTTTCTTTTGATGTAGATCATATAAAAATAACATAGCAGCCCGTTTAATATGCTTTTGTTTCTTTTTAGTAACTGCCTCACGGGCCAATCCATGCTGCATGCCACGACGGGCTTTAATTTCAATAAAGTGATACACTAAATCGCGTTTTGCAATGATATCGATTTCCCCCAACCTCGTTCGATAATTTGTATCTACTACGGTAAGACCTAACTTTTCAATATACTGGGTAGCAATGCGTTCTCCCCATTTTCCAAGCTCTTTAGAGTCAAGTTCATTAAATGCTTTACCTGTACTAATGGTCTTCATATATACCTCCTATTTAGGTGTATTAGCTACAATAACCTACTGAAAAGTAATATTCCAAGTATCTCTAAACTTTCAACAGGTAATACTTACTTGTAGCGTAGATTATGAATGCTGTAAAAGTAAATACAAAAGAGGTTCCTAATAGTCACATAGGTGACCAATAGGAACCTCTTTACGGTTATGAACTATATGCAGTTTATAATGATTAAATGATTAAACCATAATCACTCTGGCTTAACCCAACGAACGATGGATTTTATAGGTTCAAAGCTCTTACGATGAAGAGGTGTTACCCCTTGTTGTTCTACCGCTTCTTTATGGAGCTCAGTATAGTATCCCTTGTGGATACCAAAACCATAACCAGGGTATTCCTCATCGAGCTGTTTCATGTAACGATCTCGGGTAACCTTAGCAATGATGGATGCAGCCGCAATATTAGCACTTTTGCTATCACCTTTTACGATAGACTCCACAGGAATTGTTAAATCAGGTAATTTCATAGCATCCGCAACGACTGCTTCTGCAGGTACGCTAAGTGTACGAATTGCTTCATACATCGCTTGTCGCGTTGCTTCATAGATATTGAGCTCATCAATCTTTTCTGGGCCGTAAGAAATACAGCTCACCGCTACGGCTTCTTTCATGATGATATCGTAGAGGGCTTCACGCTTTTCTTCGGATAGCTTTTTAGAGTCATTCAAACCTGGAATCAATGTCATAGGCGGCAATATAACAGCGGCTACCGTTACAGGACCTGCTATAGGGCCACGACCTACTTCATCGACGCCAGCTACATGATACATACCTTGATCGTAGAACATGCCTTCATAGTCATACATGCTCATAAGGCGTTGCTGTTCTTTTAACTCTTTTTCTTGGCGCTTTACGTAAGAAGCAGCCAATTTTTGTACAGAACTACGATCGTCCTCTTGAGCTAACGGCAAAATCTCTAAAGCTTGTTCAGTTTCAAAAAAAGCCTTAATATCTGCAACCTTTAACTTAGAAAAAACAGCCTTATCCATTTTGTGTGTCCTCACCATCTTCAGGATAGTATGGTTCTTCATCAACTTTGTCGAGTGTAATTGTACCAAGTTTAGTATTGCGGTAGTCTTGCAAGATAATGCGACGTGCTTTATCGAAATCTACTACACCACCACTAACGAGACAACCACGACGACGGCCGATACTTTCAAGAATAGTATCCACATCGGTCATCTCTTCTTCTTTTAATTTATAACGTTCTACCAATATATTTGGTGTATTCGTCAATAAATGATTTAATAGCTGTTTCATTACATGCTCTAAGTCGTACACATCATCAGAAACAGCACCCGTCATAGCAAGGCGAGCTGCTGCGCGTTGGTCCTCTAATTTAGGCCATAAAACACCTGGTGTGTCGAGCAATTCAAGATTCTTACCGATTTTAACCCATTGTTGACCACGGGTATGACCAGCTTTGTTAGCCGTACGCGTTGCTGCAGAGCCAGCTAAGGAGTTGATCAACGTAGATTTACCAACGTTAGGAATCCCTAAAATGATAGTACGTATAGAACGACTGCGAATACCTTTTGCAACCCAACGATCAATGATAGGCTTGCTTAAACGCTCTACAGTAGCTATTAACTTCTTATTGCCATTGCCAGACTTAGAATCGATAGCCAATACGGTGATACCTTGTTTAGTAAAGAATTCAGTCCATTCTTTTGTGGCCTTAGGATCTGCTAAATCTACTTTATTTAACAGAATGATATGAGGTTTCTGACCAACCAGTTCAGTGATTACAGGATTTGCACTAGAGCGAGGAATACGTGCATCTAGCAACTCGATAACTACGTCTACCTTTTTGATATACTCCGTAATCATACGTGTGGCTTTCGCCATATGCCCAGGGAACCAATGTACGATAGGTGAATCTGCCATAGTATTTCCTTTCATATCTAAAATTTAGCAAAAATAAAAGGCTGCCAACGGCAGCCTTTTATGAACATTAGCGTTTTTCGCGAATACGAGCAGCTTTACCAGTAAGGTTACGTAAGTAGTACAATTTAGCACGACGAACAACACCACGGCGCATAACTTCGATTTTAGCTAAGCGTGGGCTGTGAAGTGGGAATGTACGTTCTACACCTACACCGGATGCAATACGACGAACTGTGAAAGTTTCACGTACGCCACCGTTTTGACGTTTAATTACCAAACCTTCGAATACTTGGATACGTTCACGAGTACCTTCCACTACTTTTACGTGTACGCGAACTGTGTCACCAGCGCGGAAAGTAGGGATGTCTGTACGAAGTTGTTCTTGTTCAAGTACGTTAATAATGTTCATTGTTTCCTCCTGTTTGCAGACATTCAATACCTACACCTTATAGGCAGCGGACTGTCTCAAATTAACAG
>ERZ773207.344-NODE-344-length-16922-cov-10.412759_pt1 | contig 16922 bp, 17 predicted proteins | sample MGYA00580997_ERZ773207 | MGnify/ENA primary metagenome ERZ773207 (study PRJEB29015, sample SAMEA2738170) | human oral metagenome | biome: human oral; feature: human-associated habitat; material: saliva | place: China | collected 2239 ... | reverse complement strand
CTGCTGTTGCGCCAATGCTGTCGGCGTAGGCGTTCTTTTGGGCGATAATATCGCGTTCTTGGTCGGTTAGGTTGTTTAAATCAATGTTTGCGGTTTTTTCTTTAGTCTTTTTTGGTTTAGCATTGGTTTTTCTCTCAAACTCAAAGCGAAAACCAACAATAACCCGCCCTTGCTTGCGCTGTGTATATGTAGCTGATAAGTCGGTTTTTGTGTTGATTTGTTTTAGGGAAAAATCAAGAACATAAGCCTTAAAGTTGCTCATTGTCTTATATTCAGTAGGCAACAAACCAAATCTAAAACGCAAATCATCTAAGCTAATATCTAGCCAGCCTTTACCAGCCTTTTTATCCAAGTGTTGCATAAAAAATTCATACAATCGCATTGCATAACTGCTTGACAGCTCCGCCACTTGTTTAATCTCATAAGTCGTAAAATTACGTTCAAGCTCCACAAGCATGGGTATGATGGCATCGGCAAACCTAAAACTTACAGTACCTTCCCCTTGCCCATAGTCAGCAGATTGAGTAAAGCGTTCATATCGCACACGCTGTTCACCTTTATTTGTTAGATATTTATAACCCCATTCAGCACGATATAACCCCATAACAGCTTGTTTTAACGCTTTGTAAGCTCCCTGTTGAGTGCCGCCAAATTTTGTGATGTAATCGTCTGCATGGATAATTAGCTCTTTGCCCCGCAACTGCTCTACACTGTCGCAGTATTTCCGACCTTTTAAAATCGCTAATAATACCAATCTTTGCTCAACTTCACCCAGTCTATGACTGGCTTCAATCAGCGCATTATCTTTTACAATTAAGTCACCCATAGTTTAGCCTTTAGCAGATTTTGTATTTAAATAATTTTATAATAAATCAATTTAAAAATAAACTTTTTATTTACTATTTTTAGTGTAACCAAACCTAGTTTTATATGTAACCAAACCTAGTTTTATATGTAACCAAACCTAGTTTTATAAACTGGCAAACCCTTGCTACATAAGGATTTCGGCACCCCTAAAAAACAAAAAAACAATAAAAAACTAAAAAACACTTCTTGGGGGAAATTTTCAATTTTGATCTAAAAAACAACTTCAACTGGTAAAAGATTTAGAAGTAATTGCCATTGTTGTCTTTGTTATCCACTGCATCACTTAAACAATCGTTAATCCTTTTCCCACCTTTGTGATAGATTGTGTTTTAAGAATGCGCTGATATTTTCACTAAAATTTGATAAAATCCTCATAGTTCAATTGATTGTAAAGATTTTTGACTTCTGTTAGTCAAAAAGAACGGGCTAAAAAAAGTAATTCAACCCAAACAAATTACAAACTATCCGCATTGTCAATCAACACACTTTGTTAAAAATGGCACAAAGTGCAACAACCAACGCTACCTTGTTTATCACAACTTTGTGAACTTCTTTAAAGACAGTAAAGATAACAAAGAAGCGATTTTATTAGAATTTGTTCGCAAAACCATTTCAAAACTATTTGCTATGTACAGTCGGCAGATGTAGCGAAACGCTTTGCTATTTCTGTGTAATAGCGCATTAAGACAACTACTTATCAGGATTTATAACCATGAATACAGATATTCAAACCGAATTAACCCAAGCCCTACTATCACACGAAAAAGTATGGGCGAACGAAGAAAAAACCATTTTAGCCAAAAATATCCTATTGGATTTGGTGGAAAAAACCGACCCGACCATTATCGGGTTGTTATTGGGCAATGATGAATTAAAACAACATTTTTTTGTGGAAGTGAATGGCGTTTTGGTGTTTAAATTGCAGGATTTTCGTTTTTTCTTGGATAAACACAGCATTAATAATTCCTACACAAAATACGCCAATCGTATTGGCTTGACGGATGGCAATCGTTTTTTGAAAGACAATTCGGATATTATGTTGGATTTTCCGTTCAAAGATTGTGTATTGAATGGCGGACAAAGCACCGAAGAAGGCGAAGAAATTTATTTTAAACGCATTAATAACCAGTCAGATAGTCAGTTATACACTAAATTAACCCGAAAAAGACAAGAAATCTTTTTTAATCAAACACTTGCTTTTAATGAAATTGACCGACTTTTTGACACAAAAGCATTCTCAAAATTCTCTCGCTACACCGCAGACGGCAAACAAGCAGTTGGCGAAATCAAACGCCATTCAGACGGCTTTTTAAAAGGCGTTCCAGCCGAAAATCTCATTATCAAAGGCAATAATCTAATAGCCCTACATTCGCTTGCCAAACAGTTTAAAGGCAAAATCAAGCTGATTTATATTGACCCGCCGTATAACACAGAAACCGATAGCTTTGCATATAACGATAAATTTTCACATTCCACTTGGCTAATTTTTATGAAAAATCGCTTGGAAATTGCGAAAAAATTATTGGCTAATGATGGTGTGATTTTTGTTCAATGTGATGATAAGGAACAGGCTTATTTGAAGATATTAATGGATGAGATTTTTGAGCGTGAAAATTTCATTAATACGATTATTCCTGAAATGAGTAATGCTTCTGGGAATAAAATTAAACACGCTATTAAAGGGAAGAAATTTCCAAAACTAAAAGAATACATCCTTTTATATGCTAAAGATAAAAATCAGATTAATTTAACTATCCCCAAACAGGCAAAAGAAAAATGGGATAAAGAATACAATCAAATTATTCCTGAATTAACTCTCCAAAGTTTTGAAAGAATTATTGAATTAATTGATAATAAAAAAATAAACGAATTGGACAAAATGCTTACTGGACTATCTTTGGTTTCACTATCAGAATTTATTAAATCAAATGAAAAAGTTATTATTGATGAATGGGTATCTAGTCATTTGTCAGTTATATCAGAGAATAAATTAACTGCAGAACAAATTAGCGAACAAGCTATTTCTGACTGGAAATGGAATAATGCTTATCGAATTGTCGCATCTAAACCAAATAAAGCATTGAGAAAAAAAGCTCTTAAATTAGATTTTAAACAGCCTATTCAGTCCCTTACCAATCCTAGCGGCGATATAAAAATTATTTTAACGGATTTTAACCGAGAAACTGAAACCGCCAGAATTGAATTGGCATTTGCAGAAATAAATTCATCTATATATATTGGCGATATTTGGTTTAAAATTACTACCACAGGTGGGGTTGCTCAAGAAGGAGGGGTTAATTTTACAAATGGTAAAAAACCTGAACAACTGTTAAAAATCATTTTAGATTGTGCAACAAAAAAGGGTGACCTCGTCCTAGACTATCATCTTGGCAGTGGCACAACCGCCGCCGTTGCTCACAAAATGAACCGCCAATATATTGGTATTGAACAAATGGATTATATTGAAACGCTTGCCGTTGAACGCTTAAAAAAAGTGATTGATGGCGAGCAAGGCGGTATTTCCAAAGCCGTAAATTGGCAAGGTGGTGGTGAGTTTGTCTATGCCGAGCTTGCTCCATTTAACGAAACCGCAAAACAACAAATTTTGGCTTGTGAAAGTTCAGACGACATCAAAACGCTGTTTAATGAATTATGCGAACGCTATTTCCTAAAATACAACGTCAGCGTAAATGAATTTAGCCAAATTATTGAAGAGCCTGAATTTCAATCTTTACCATTAGACGAACAAAAACAAATGGTGCTTGAAATGTTAGATTTAAATCAAATGTATGTTTCATTATCCGAAATGGACGATGAACAATTTGCAGGCTGCCTGAATGATGACGATAAAGCGTTAAGCCGTGCGTTCTATCAAGCGGAGAAAAAAGATGGCGAATAATCAAACGTTGTTTGAAGTGATTGAAAATGAACGTAAAGCGGTTAAAAAATACAAGCCTGAATTACTTGAAATACCTGAGTTTACGTCCAAAAACTTAAAATATGATTTTTTTGAATGGCAAAAATCCGCCCTTGAAAACTTTTTGATTTTTGACCGCACTTCAGAGCTAGACGATTTCCCTGATTTAAAAAATAAGCCAACGCATTTGCTATTTAATATGGCAACAGGTGCAGGCAAAACGATGATGATGGCGGCATTGATTCTGTATTATTTTGAGAAAGGGTATCGGCATTTTTTGTTTTTCGTCAATCAAAACAATATCGTAGATAAAACGGAAAATAATTTTATCGACCCGACGCACGCAAAATTTCTATTTACCGAGAAGATTTTGCAAGGTGATACGGTAATTCCTATTCGCAAAGTGGAGACATTTAGCCAATATTCAGACGGCATTGAAATTAAATTTACCAGCATTCAAAAACTGTATAACGATATTCACACCGAGCGAGAAAACCAAACGACATTGGCGGATTTGCACGAATTAAATCTTGTGATGCTGGGCGATGAAGCACACCATTTAAACGCGCAAACCAAAAGCAAAAAACAAGGCGAATTAGATTTAGAAAAGGAAATGAACGACCGTACCAGCCATGCTGAAATTGAACGCAAAGGCTGGGAGTATATGGTTTTGGAATTGTTACTCAATAAAAAAGGTAATCCTAGCCAAAATGTGCTGTTGGAATTTACCGCCACGCTACCTGAAAACGCTGACGTGCAACAAAAATACGCTGATAAAATCATCACAAAATTTGGGTTAAAAGAATTTTTGCAAAAAGGTTATACCAAAGAAATCAATTTGGTATCCAGTACGCTGGGTAAGAAAGAGCGTGTGCTGCACGCTTTATTGTTCGCTTGGTATCGCCATCAAATTGCGTTGAAATATGGCATTGCCAATTTCAAGCCTGTGATGTTGTTTAGAAGTAAGACGATTGATGAATCAAAAGCGGATTATTTGGCATTTTTAAATTGGGTAGAAAATGTGCAAACGGTTGATTTTTCGTTTTTAACGACATTTTCAACAAGCTTAAACGATAGCAATAACGCCAACGAACAAGGCAAAACCCGCACCGAACAAGCCCTAAAATTCATGCAGGACAATAAATTTGAGTTTGTGCATTTGGCAAATTGGATTAAACAAAATTATCAAAAACACAATGTTGTTATTACCAACTCCGAGACCAACAAAAACAAAAACGAAAAAACCGACAGCGAAACGGAAAAATTGCTAAACAATTTGGAAGCAGCTGATAATCCAATCCGCGCCATTTTTACGGTGGATAGATTAACTGAAGGTTGGGACGTTCTGAATTTGTTTGATATTGTGCGTTTGTACGAAGGGCAAAACGGCTGCCGCTACCGTATCGGAAAAGCAATTGATTGGTCGTGGCGTGCGTTATTTTCCATTTGCATTTGAAGATAAACAGCCGAACAGGCGCAAATTTGACAACGATATGCAACACGAATTGCGTATTTTGGAAGAGTTGTTTTATTACACGCACGATGAGCAGTCTCGCTATATTACAGAACTGAAAAATGAGTTGCGAAAAGACGGTTATTTGCCCGAAAAAGACGATGATAAGGTATTGGCAACATTTAAACTCAAATCTGAATTTGCTGTTAATAAGGATTTTAGAGATTTGTTAATTTGGGCGAATAAAAAAATCCCTAATCCCAATGCCAAAGCCAATAATGCAGACAGTCTGAAAGCCAATCCGCAAACGCTTTCATTCCAAGTTCACGGCAATCAACTGTTGCAAGAAACGCAATTCAAAGCTGATGCAAATGACGAAATAGCCAAGCAACTTGGTACACAAAATAATTTTACTCAAACCATAAAAATGAGTGAAATGGAGCGGCACATTTTCAATAAAGCATTGCATATCAAGGGAAAAAATGGTCAATCTTTATTCCATTTTGACCGCTTGCAAAGCAAACTCAACATTCAAAATCGCAATGAATTACAAAATAACTTGTTGAAAGATTGGCAAATTGAATTTTTGGGATTAGAGCAAGATAAACAGATTAGCCCAGATGATAAACTTGCAGGCTGCCTGAAAATCTTGGAAATGGTTGAAAAACACCTCAATGAAAGTGATACGCCATTTATTGGTACAAAAGAATTTACGCCTAAAAAATTATGGGAAATTTTTGGCACACCAAAACAGAAATGGGTCAAAAAAGATGATGTAAAAACTACTATTGCCACGCAAAATGATTGGTATGTGATGGATAATTTTGCTGGAACGAGTTTGGAAGAAGCGTTAATTCAATTTATTTCAGAGCGTTTGGGTGATTTGAAATCTAAATATGACGTTCATTTAATCCGTAATGAAGAAGTGTTTAAATTGAATAACTTTGCCGATGGTGAAGGATTTATGCCAGACTTTATTTTATTGCTAAAAGATAAACAAACATCTTCTTCCAATGGCGTGAATGACTTTTTGCATTACCAAATTTTCATTGAACCAAAAGGTGAGCATTTAGTGGAAAATGATTTGTGGAAAGAAGCTTTTTTAGAAGCAATTACAGTGGAATATGGGAAGGATAAGATTCTGCAAAAAGATACACCGCATTATCGTTTGATTGGTTTGCCCTTTTTTACTGATAATAAGAAAAATCCAAAAGAATATGAACAATTTACAGAGTCATTCCCTTTAGGATCAGTTTCGCTTGAAAAATAGAGTAGTGCATTGTAGGCAAACTGCACAATTGATTTTTAAATTAGGATTTTTTCATTGTTCATGTAAAAATTTACCTGATTCAGACTTCAATTTTCATAGTTAAGCAACAGTTAAACAAATATTATAGCTAAGTTATTGAAAATAAATAATAAAAATTTTCAATGCAAAAAAATTCAAGTTGCGGTTAAGCAAATAAAAATAGCGGTAAAACCGATACCGCTACTTGTTGGAGTGTTGGTTTAGTTTATCTACCTATTTCTTTAAGTTCTTTTAAGTTATTTAGATTGATAGGGCTTGAGAAATGTTTTTCATCTTTTGAAATTTTTGGTGAAAAATGAACACATAAATATTTGCTATATTCGCTAACTTCAGTATTAGAAGCAACATATTCATCTATATAGCGTGGTCTAAAAACCGCCCCATCTTGGAATAAGCAAAACCAATCACTGTTTTTACCCTCATTTGCGGTATTATGTAGCAGTTGCACAAAGATTTAACCGCTTGAAAACATTAACATCCCTATTGAAATTTTCACTCAATAGGGATTTTTATTATGACACAAAAGTTACTCAAACACGAGTTAGTTGAACGGTTGCTTCAACTGAAAGAAAAACAAGATTTATTAACGGTGCAAATGCAGCTTTTAGCTCAAGAGATTAGCGAGTTGGCAGATCCATTTATGCCGAAAACACCGAAAAGCCAGTCTGTGATTACCATTCGTTTAATCGCACAAGTATTAAAGGAAAATCAGGGTACGTGGTTGGTATGTGGAGATATAGCAGAACAGGCATTACGATTAGTGGGGCAGCTACAATTTATTGATGTTGGTGATAACCATTATAAAGCAGTCAAAAGAATGTTGTTGCGGTTGGAGAAAAAAGGATTAGTTGAGCGAGCAGGATTTCATTGGCGTTTAAAAACCTTGAAAACTAATTAACAGTTACGCTTTCAATCTCCACCTCACATCATTTGCTTTTAATGCTATTCGTTCTACCACATCTTTATTAAGCCAATGCTTCAATGCGCCACGAACAGAAACAGTATGCTGCTGTTGAATAATTAGCTCTTGTCCATCTCGTATAAGGACAAGTTTCGTTAATTCATTAACAGTAAAGTAATGATTTGGTTTTACTTTCATTTCAGCAAGCACCATTTGGCGTAGTTTTCCCTTGAAACGATGCTGATAAGTGCGGTAGGTATAAAGCTCCGTATCGTATTCATCAGTTAAGGCTTCTGATTGCATAACCTCAATGGCTGCTTGTAGCTTATCGAGTTTACTTTCCACCAAAGCAAGATGTTCCAGCACTTGCTTACGCTCACGCTGCAAGCGGTCAATTTTTGCCTGAATTTGACTTAAATAGATTTTCTTTGCCATTATATTACCAGTCTTTTTACTTGTCTGTGATTGCCTTGCCAATAGCCTTTCCAGTGGTTGTCTGATGAAGTGCTTAGACATTTGCTGGTAACATCATTGAAAATGGTTAAATTGTCCAGTTTACGAGTATCTTCACGATAGGCGACCTCATTCGCATAATTATCGAGATACACGTTGCTCATCTTGTGGACTTGTCCGTAATACATTCGTTTGAAACGTGCAAAGTAACTTTCTGCAAGGTTATTAGTAATGCCCTCATCGCTACGATATTCACGTTGATGGTTTACTCGTTGTAGGTCGTAATTCACCATCAATTCATCGTAGGCTGAGTTTTCGTCCGCATGAATACGGCTGTTTGGCTCAATGTACGCCGTGGCTAATTTCTTCACTGTTTCTGTGTTCTCTGAGAGAATTGGGAAAGTGATGGTTTTCTTTGCGCCCACTAATTGTGGATTAGAGGAAGTTTCCTGTTCTGAATAACGTTCACGCATAACCAATACTGCACGTTTGTTTGGGTTGGTATTTTCTTTTAATCGTCTATCCACACGTTCTGCTTTTTTATTCTTTGGGCGTGGCGCAGAATGTACATAAGTTCCATCTATATGGATTTCGCCTACTAGGGGGAATAGCTCACGTTGTAGGATTAAACTCTCACGGATTTTATGAGCAAGAGTAAAAGCCGTTTTATACTGTACATTCAAATCACGAGAAAGTTGGCAAGCAGAAATCCCTTTTACCGCATTTACAAATAATGCAATAGCGAACAAGTAGGTTTGAATCGGCAGCTTATGGTTCGCCAAAATTGTACCTGATGTAATGCTAAAGGTATGCTTACAATGTTTGCATCGCCACTGCTTGCGAGTAGAGATAAAGTAGGCTTGATGTTGCACACCGCATTTAGGGCAAACTTGTTCGTTTTCACTTCTCCAGCGTAATTCATGCAATAAAGAAAATGCATCTGTATCAGATAGACGAGCTATCTTTAGCGGACTTAATTTTCTTGCAGAGCTAGATAACAAAAAATGCTGTGCCATAAATCTAAAAAAATGTACAATATGGGTATGTAAGATGATTTAATCATACTCAAAAACTACATAAAAATCAATATGGGATGCAAAAATGAGTATAAGCAACCGTTTAAGAGAAGTGATGGAGTATAAAGGCTTGAATATCAAAGCCTTTGCTGAATTACTTGATATGCCTTACCGTACCCTTCAGAACTATTTACTTAATGAACGTGATCCGAGTGCTGAAGTTTTAATCAAAGTTAGTGATGTATTAAATGTCAATTTGAATTGGTTAATGCGTGGAGAGGGGGAAATGTTTCGCAGCTCTATGAATGAAAATGAACTAAGCGAAAAAGAAAAGCAGCTAATCAACCACTATCGAAAAATGTCGAATGATACGCAGATTGCTTTTGATATCTCTTTTAAATACTTGTTTGAAAAAAGTAGCTGCTAAATATAGAATTAGGGGCTGAAGCAAATCAGCCCTAAATACCACACCATTAACAAGCCAAACACAGCTACTTTTCCTGCCGCTCCTCGTCCTCGCTTTACTTTGCGAGGATCTTCAAAATAACTTTCATCAAACTCAATTTTCCCCTCAAATACTTCATCGGCTTCAAGGGCTAAATGGTAACTGATGACTTCACGAAGTTTACGTTAAAATAATGCACTGGAATTAGGGTTTATCCCTAAAATATCAGCTGTAGAACGAGTAGTGACTTCTAACACAAAAAATTCAAGGAGCTTTTTCCATATAGATTTCTTTAAGTTACAATGACTTATCTTCATTTTTATAGACTAACATACTTGCTAATCTAATATAGTCCCTAGTTATTAATATATTCGTCACTAAATACAAAACCATAGTTAATTATTTCTTACTTTTAGTTAAAATATATTGACTATTAAAAGGAGTATGCTATATTTATTAGCAAGGAGGATTTTCTATGAATAACACATTACCAATTAATACTATCATCAATGGAGAGTGCATATCTGAAATGAAGAAATTGCCTGACTCATGTATTGATTTAATTATTGCGGATCCGCCATATAACCTCTCGAAAGGTGGGGAGTGGAAATGGGACAAGAGTGCTGAACTACAAGGTATGGGGGGCAACTGGAATAAAGTCATGCAAGATTGGGATAATTTCACATTTGAATCCTACATGACATTTACAAAAGCATGGCTTGCTGAAGCTAAGAGAATACTCAAGCCTACTGGTTCTATGTGGATTTTTGGCACCTATCACAACAGCGGTGTTATCAATGTCATTTGCCAAATGCTTGGAATTGAGATAATCAATGAAGTTGTTTGGTACAAAAGAAATGCCTTCCCTAATTTGGCAGGAAGAAGGTTGACTGCCAGTCATGAAACTATTTTATGGTGCAATAAGGGCGGAAAGAAAAGAGAATACTATTTTGATTATGAGTATTCAAAAAGCGGAGATTTTTCTTATGATGGTCTAAAAATGCCTGGAAAGCAAATGCGAACCGTATGGGATATATCCAATAATAAAGAAAAAAGCGAGCTTGCATACGGCAAGCATCCTACACAAAAACCAATTAGAATCCTCGAAAGAATGATTAAACTGGCGTCCAAAGAAGGCGATATTATGCTCACTCCTTTTTCAGGTTCAGGAAGTGAATGTGTTGCAGCAAAAATGACAGGAAGAAAATACATTGGTATTGAACTTGATAATTCCTACTGTGAAATTGCAACAGAACGTTTGAATTATTTCGAGGAATATGGATATCAGCTTGGCCAATTCAGCTTAAATCTGTTCAAAAGCGAGGCTGCCAGATGAAGAACTTGATACTCAACGAAAAAGAACTTCGCAAAAAGATGATTGATTTGAATATCAAGACTATCAATGAATTGGCAATAAAGGCTGGAGTATCCAAACCCACAATATATGAATATATAAACGGAAAATCTCCGCTGTCAGCAGCATTTGTTCGTTTATGTGACTATTTAAATGTGGATCCACATGAAATCTTAATTGAAAGCGAAACAACATCCATTGAGGACTAAAATGTTTAAACCAGTTATAAAGTGGAGCGGTAGTAAGCGAAGCCAATCCTCAAAAATAAAAGAATTTTTACCCAATAAATTCAATAGGTACTACGAGCCATTTATTGGTGGCGGATCAATGCTATATGCTATAAATCCAGTCGATGCTATTTGTGGAGATATTTGTGTACCGCTAATTGATTTATGGAATGAAATCAAAAACAACCCCATCGAATTATCTGAAGCATACCGACTCCGTTGGACAAGATTACAAATAGAAGGTTATCAAACATATTACGAAATCAGAGATGATTTCAACAAAAATCGTTCTCCTGAAGATCTTTTGTTCTTATCCAGAACTTGCGTCAATGGACTAATTCGTTTTAATACAAACGACGACTTCAATAATTCTTTGCATCATACTCGTCCTGGCATATCCCCAGACAGTTTAGAAAAGATTATTCTGGATTGGTCTAAACATATCCAAGGTACGGAGTTTATTGCTGCAGACTACACAATTACAACTGAAATGGCCAAAGAGGGGGATCTGATATATTTAGACCCTCCATACTTTCATACGAAGGGGCGTTATTACGGAACTATTGATTTTGAGACTTTCCTTACCAATCTTGAAAAGTTAAACAGTAAAGGAATTAAATATATGCTCTCGTTTGATGGTATCAGAGGTGAGGATGACTTTACTGTTGAATTACCAAAGGAATTGTATAAGCGTCATGAGCTCATCCCTTCTGGCAATTCCAGTTTCAAAAAGGTTATGGATAAAGAAAGCATCCTCGTTTCAGAGTCTCTGTATCTAAACTGGTAATTTAGAAAAGAGTTATGTCGTCAAATCCAATTTCGGCTACTTTGTCACAGATAAACTTTTTCAAGATTTCAGTGGCCGGGGTAGTTGCAACAATTTCAATCTCCCAACCATGTCCAACCGGCTCCATAATGAACAGCATATCACAGTGGCTACGCTCAAAAACAATGTGATTGGCTTGTGCTGAGCCACGTAGATAGGCTGCGGCAGAGATTACTTCAAATCCGTTAAAATCGACAAGCTGCTCTGATTGTGTCCATTCTCCAAGGCGAGGATGGACCAACCGTTTTACATTAGGAACGTAATTCATAAGATTGCAGATGTAATTTACAAGTCCTTCCCCAACGTTTGCCTCTAAATCAAAGGATCGCTCTTTGGATTCGATGGAGAGCAGAACTGGGCGATCAAACACACCAAAAAGCTCCAACACATGGTCAGGGCGCTTCCCGTTAACTTCCTCGCTTACACGAGGTAAGGACAACCAACGCACCTCATAGTCCCCATAATAGAGAGACAATCCACTCCAATCGCCGCCAGGAGGATTGCACATACCCTCAAAGCAAACTTTGCGGAGCAAATGTGAAAATAGGAAATGAATTCCAGTGTCTACATCATCTTCGTGGAAAGACTGAGGGATGCTGGAAAAATCATTCTGCGTCAATTCACTTTCATCAGGAAGTTGCCCTACATAATGTTCTTTTAGTACGGAAGTGTCTAAAAGAACCTCTTTATCATAAGAATGACCAGCGATTATAGGAACATCAAGTGCGAGATAATTACTCAAAGCAAGGATAGCACACCAGAAACCATTGGAAGCTGCAAGATGTCCCGGATTTGTGAGCAGAACATTGAAATTACGTTCAATAATCGGACCATAAATATAGGTCATTACTTCAATATCGGTCGATGCAAGCATAGCAGTCAACGGCAGAATTCCTCTATCAGGTCGGTTATCATCACCTCTTGGCTTGAACCCCTTAATCATACAAAGAATTAAATCCGAATGGTCGGAAGCAATTCTATTAAGAATAGCGGCATCATAAGCGGGATACAATTGATGTATTCCGTTTGCCAGTCTTCTTCTGTTTGCGGCTGGAATAATGCCAAAAGGAAGATCTTTGGATGCCAGTCCAACACTAAGGCTTTCTACCAAATCAAGAAATTCAGCAGAATTACCGTGATGTCCCTTGGTGGTAATCGTTTTTCGGAAATTGAACCCCGAATTTTCTAATGAAAACTGAACGATACCTTGATGGTAGGCATACAAACGTCGCCACTGTGCGGGCGTAAAATTTGTAGCCGGACGAGAACTACTTGCCAAAAACAACACCACATTAAGATTTTTCTGGAGGATGGCTTCTTCCTCCTCTGTGGTATCAAATCCACACATCCGCTTAACGATGTATCGAGATAGCTCTGCTTCTGCAAAGTTATCCTCATCGAAGTTTCTCAAGGAGCGATCGAACTGCTTATCAAATTCCTCTGAACGGACGTAAACTTGAGCAACAAAGTTATCGCTCTCTCTTGAAAAGCTAATATAGCTATATGGAACGGCGGGATTCGGAAAGCGAAGGGCTTTTCTCTCTCGAGTGCGGGCATCCAATTCGTATTTTACAAAATCTACGATATAAAGATACGGACATCCTGTTCGACCAGTAGAGAACGCACGACCACTTCGCTGCCATGCCTGATTACCAGCCTGCAAAGCACTACAGAACTCGATTGCATAAAGAATGGTCTCCAGACCATTTTCAACATAGGTAACAATCGCATCAGGCGTTTCGTCAAGGAAACTGCCGCTGTTTTTGAGCCCGGTAAAAATGCTAGCTTCCCATCTTCTGCGGCGCGCCTTGTTGAAGCCTGGAAGCAATTCTAACTGCCATTCAAAATGGTATCCCAGATAATTGAAATATATATTATAGACGATTGTAGAGGGAGACATCAGCGATATTTCAACGGATGTCGGTTCAGTTTCCTCTAATATGAGTTTGGCGATACGCTCACATTCTACAATATTATCTCCATGTATTCTAAATGTTCCTGGCATAATGTAACCTCCTGCCGAAATTCTGTTACAAACAACATATAAATAATATAACATATATCGACAAGAGCTACAGAACGTTTTGAGCCGACCTGAAAATTCAGGTGGGCGATTTTTTGTGCCTAGCGTTTAGCTTTGAGTACCTTGTACACACAAGGAATACTTATGGCGCAGCATTATCTGCTTTCAAGCAAATCTAAAATTTAAATCTAAAACAGATCTTTCGTTTAAGTGAAGACGAAGCCTTGCAACTTTTAAAAGCCAACCGTCGGGAAAATCCTGATAAAATCCTCCAAGGTAGTACGTCTAAATTATAGAATAAGCCACTTAAGATAATCACTCAAGGTGTTTAAAATATCATCAATTAAACTTGTCAAAAAATTTCTCTTGACAGAACTAAGACCTTTTTGGCACTCGCTATATTCAAAAATGCAGAAAATTTCAAAAAGCACTTGACAAAAGAAAACGCTTGACAAGCACCCTATAAAATAATATCTTTTTGCCCACAGAGAATAGTCCCTTCATTATGACTTTGCCTTTTTAAGCCTAAAAAGGCTTGAAAAATTCAGAGTTCTAATGAAGGGATTTTTGTTTCTATGGCACAACATTTTCGGTTATCAGCGGCAGCACGCCAGCTATCTGTAGATAGCTTGGCGAACTTGTCTGATGCCGAAATTTTTCAGCTATTGAAACAAGCTCGTTGGGGAAATGCAGATGAAATGAACGATGTTATTTTTGTCCGCATTGCCATACTCGCCACCACGCCTATTTCATTTCTACTCGTAAACAATGGCAGTGCAAACATTGCCAACATCGTTTTTCTATTACAGCAGGCACGATTTTTCAAGGTGCAAAACTTTCTTTGCGTAAAATTGTATTGGCAATTTTCTATTTTGCGACGGAAAGTAAAGGATTATCTGCCATTACGTTATCACATAAGCTCAACGTGCAATATAAAACAGCGTGGGTACTGTTGCATAAATTCAGGGAAAGTTTAGAAAAAGCCGAAGATTTAACACCGTTAAATGGTGAAGTACATATCGACGGTGCTTATGTGAATTACTATATTCGCCCTAAAAATTTCCGTCATAAACGTATCGATAGACGGAAGAAACGCTATCAGCGTGCGGATAAGTCTTGTGTATTGGTATTCCGCCAACGTGCGGCGAATCAAGCAGTGATGAAGGGGGCTGATAGAAGTATTGTCGCCGTAGTAAAAGAAGAAAATACGCAAGATATACTTGATTTAACGCAACACTTAGTCAAGCCGAACAGCACCATTCATGCTGACGAAAACCCTGCTTATGACGGTCTCGCCTTTCATTATGATTTATGGCGAGTAAACCATTCACTGGAATACTGCTCGATTGACGGTATCACGAATAACCTTGCCGAATCCTTTTTTGCACGGTTACGGCGCGCAATTATAGGTATCTACCACAAAATGAACAATAAATATCTGATGTTCTATGCCAATGAAATAGCGTGGCGAGAAGATAATCGCCGAAAAAGTGTAAAAGAGAAATTTGAGCAATTACTAAGATGTTGCTTAAACACCTTGCCATCACGAGATTTTTTAGGGTACTGGCAAGGCAACAAAAAAGCCGAAGCATTGTTTGGCGTAGCAAGCCTGACTGCTTCAAACGATTCACACTACCTAAATGCAGCGTAACATTGCAACAAAGAGGAATACAAAATGACTGAAAAAAGAATCAATACAAACCTTACTAAAATGTCTTACGAGCATTTTAAAGCGTTTATGCAAGGGATTGCTTTGCTTTATTCTAACGTGAGCTTTGAGCGTAATTACATGTCTTTATTTAGTGACTTAAGCTCAATGGCGAAACATGTTGAACGACTACCTTCGGATTTCTTTACTTTTTATGGGGCGTATGAAATTGCGGATAATCAAGTTGTGCTTGCTGTGTTTAGAATTAACCTCTCTGAATCAGAGAGCGATGAAAGTCCAAATATCTCAGATATTGAAGTGAGTTTTGCAGAAGATGAACGTAATCTACGATGCTCGGTTCGAATCAGGAAATATCTGACCCAATCGGATTTTGTAGCAAGGGCAAATGTTGCCTATCCACCAGTAATGGAAGATTTGTTATGGGAAAAAGATTCTGTCAGTAAAAAACATCTAAAAAGACCTCTTCCACTGAAGAAGTAAATCCTGTTTGGGATTTTGATGACGATGTTTCTTTTTAAGTAAGTTACATCTTCAATACCCTTTAAATCAAAAAGCCTTTAACTTATCATTAAGCTAAAGGCTTTCTTTTCAACGGTTAATTATTCAAGTTTTGGTTTTGTGCAACTGCTACATAATACCGCTCATTTGTCATTACTTCAGGCGCTTTTTTATTTTTATTAATATAATCAGGCATATAATTTGCGTAATACAGGTATAAATAAATAGTTTTATTTTTTTCATCTACAACAAATGTATCCGCTATTGGGCTTTTTCCTTTTACTAGCAACCCGTCTTCGGAACGGTATTTATATTTAACGTCATAAAATAATTGAATTAATTTTTTATCTTTATTAAAATTAGGCTCTTTTATTGCCTTTGCTTTATCCAAGACTTTTTTAAATTGCTTTTCATTTGATTTTTTGCAATAATTCATATCAGTTTCATTATCATAAGAATAACATCCTTTTAGCGTATAACCTAAGACTTTTCCATTTGGTATATCACCATCATCACCAAAATCATATTCATAAGCAAAACCACTATTTGCACTTAACAATAAAGTTGCTACGCTTAATGCTTTCATTATTTCAGATTTAAATTTCATTTTAATCCCTTACAATCATTACCTATAGTTTGCAATCATATTCTAGATAAATTGCATTATATTTACAATATAAAGTTCCTAAATTTCTAAAAATTGATTGTTGCATTTATTGTAATTTTTGCATAACTAAATTTCCTAAAAAGCTTTAAACAAACTAAACTAAATTTACCCCCTGCTAAGGGCGAAATTACGAGTTACAAACTCAAAACTGGCGTTTGTTTATAACTCATAATTTCGGCAAAAGACTTTCCTGCTTTTGCAATTTCCCCAAAATTTGATTTTCTGCGGTCGCCAATTTCGTGTTTTGCCAAAATCACCATCATGCAATCTGTGCAATTTACCTAAGCAAGCATAGCA
>ERZ773207.343-NODE-343-length-16936-cov-5.388306_pt1 | contig 16936 bp, 10 predicted proteins | sample MGYA00580997_ERZ773207 | MGnify/ENA primary metagenome ERZ773207 (study PRJEB29015, sample SAMEA2738170) | human oral metagenome | biome: human oral; feature: human-associated habitat; material: saliva | place: China | collected 2239 ... | reverse complement strand
TTAGCTCCGCTTGATTTTCCTGTTATTTATACGTCCCCATTGACATTAGGGATGATCAAGAAGTCTCTTGATGATAGAGATCTTAAAAAATTAAAATTCAAACTTATTGATCCAGATATGGATATTGTAAAACTTTGAGCTTTTACCGTAGAATTTTTTAGAGTAAATCATTCGATTCCTGAATCCATGGGACTTTCTGTACATACACCAAAGGGGTTGGTTGTATTTTCAGGAGACTTTAAGGTAGATTTTACGCCTTCTATTGATAGGCCAGCAGATCTTGGAAAAATTTCAAGAATTGGACAAGAATGAGTGAGGCTCTATCTTGGAGAATCGACTAATGCAAATAAGCCAGGTCATTCAGTTTCAGAAAAATTGATTTGAGAAAATCTGGATAAAGTAGTTCGTTCTTATAAGAATTATAGAATGATTGTTTCTACTTTTGCCTCAAATGTTGGAAGAATTATTCAGATTATCAATAGTGCAATTAGATATGATAAGGTTGTGTTTCTTGCATGAAGATCAATGATTGCTAATGTGCAACTCTGTCAAGAATTAGGATATATTACTGCTCCAAAGGGTATGATTCGTCAACTTTCAGCTGAAGCTGAATCTATGCCGGCTGAAAAGGTGCTTGTTCTTTGTACTGGTTCTCAAGGAGAAGAAAATAGTGCTTTGGTGAGAATGGCTACTTGAGAATTTAAGGATTTTCAACTTAGACCAGGAGATGCCGTGTTGCTTTCTTCTCATACTATCCCAGGAAATGAAAAGTCAGTAATTAGTATGATCAATAATCTTGTAAGGCTTAAGGTTGAGGTTATTGATGAGCCAGGATTGGATACGCATACTTCAGGACATGGATATCAGGAGGATATTAAGTTGATGATGTCTTTGATCAATCCTGAATTCTATTGTCCAATTCATGGAGAGCCATATATGAGACATGCTAATAAGAAAATTGCTATGGTAATGGGTATTCCAGAGCAGAACATTCTTCTTCCAGATAATGGTCAGTTTATTGAAATGTATGACGATGTTGTCTTTACTTCTGAAAAGAAGATTAAGCTTGATACTGTCATGATTGATGGAAAGGGGCAGGGACATTTGTCTGGAGAGTATGTGATGAAGGCGAGAAATATTATGTCTGAAAATGGAGTTATTGGGCTTATTTTCAAGGTAGATACCAAAACAAAGGAGCTTGTTGGAAATATCCAGATAGAATCTAGGGGATTTGTATATTCTTCAGAGGTTAAAAAGATTCACACTCAGATCGTTGAATTTGCGAGAGAAAAGTATAAAGTGAATGCAAAAAAAAGAATGGATATTAAAGATAATCTAAAAAATATTAGAGAAGATCTTGGAGAGTATATTACAAAAATTATTGGTAGAGTGCCTATGCTTATGCTCATGTATGTGTATATTAATCGTGAAGCTGTTCAAAATATTCAAGTTGAACCAAATGATGAAATTATTGGTATGACGCTTGAGGAACAAGGATATAATGATTAAGAAAAAGAAAAACCTGATCTTTTTGGTCAGGTTTCTTTTTTATTTTATCTCTTCTGTAGAAGTTATTCTTGGAATAGTGAGTCAGTTGCTTATACATCCTTTGGGGTCGATATTTTTTAAGATGTGTGCAAGAAAACTACTTGCATAAGATCCTGTTGGTAGGGAGAAAGAGAGGATAAGGTCTTGATTATCTCGTTCTCGTTCTAGATTTTCGGGTTTAATAACAAGTGCTCTCCTGAATCCGTAGAGATGATATTTTTTGCTAATAGCGATGCCCCCAGTTAGGAATCAGCTTTTTTTTATTATTTCTTGGTCAAAGAATGATGCCTTGCTTCAAGCAGGAGGGAGGAGTTGATTCCATCCCAATACAGGACCTGTTACTCGTCGTCTTTCAGGATTGTAGTCTGTTGTGAAAGTTTCGAAATCGGGGGAGAAGAAGTCTGATTTTTGGTGTTGGTCTTTACACTTTCGATAATCGAAGTGATGGAGCTTTCTTTCTTGGTAATAGGCAACTTGAGCTCAGAAGCCATTGTGACTATTGATGAGAATATCTCATTCCATTAAATGTTTTCCTTTTTCTCGTCTTTGCATACAGTATTCATTAAATCGCATGCTCCCCCGACTTTGAAGCTTGAACTTAACTTCGTAGGTGTCAGGATGATTTATTCCTTCTTGGAATATTTTGTCAGCTTTTTTGAAGTTTTTGTTTCCTTTTCCAAATCTTTGGAATCCAAACACATTCGGAAATCAGTCTTTTTTGCTTTTTTCAAGGTTTGCTTCAAGTTGGTGCTTTAGTTCAGGAGAAAGAGTCTCTCTTTTTCTAAGTCTAATTTTGAAACTATTCCCGATGTTTTTTCAAACCATAAGAGGACTTTCATGCCAGGATTGTTTTAGAATTGTGCACTTTTCTCTTAAAAGAGATAGGATTGCGTTCTCTCCTCAGCAAGACTTGATCTTTTTTTTGTAGATGGTGATTCGTTGTCTAGTAATTCCTTCTTTATCTTTGAGTCCAGCAATTCCAATATCTTCTCTTTTTAGAGGGAGATTTGATGTGAGATGGCTGATAATGTCCATAGTATTAATCCCCTTTTTTTCGATAAAAAGGTGCCATGCATCTCAAATCCCATTTGGTGTATAGTCTAATTTTTCCTCTACAATAAAGTCTTCATATTGGTCTTTGAATGCAAAATACATGAAAGTTATTTTAGGTGTAAATGTTGAATATTATTGAAGCGAATTTCTTTTCGTTTCTGTCCCCTTTGGTCGTATTCACTTAGCGAGCAGGGGCTTGTAATATATTTTGTAAAAGTAGATTCTCACTTGAGTTGTGCGATGATAAAGCTATTGATGATTGGGCTTCCAACAATGAGAATGTTTGCTGAGCTTGGATAAGTATGAAGGAGTTGATGAAGAAATTTTTGAGAACGAACAAGGACTTCTTCTATTGTTTCACTATTTTTCTTTTCGCTTGGAATACTATCGCTTCTGATAAAAAGTCTGGAGATGATTTGTGCATTTTCAGGATTGGGGTCTCCTGCTATTTTCATATTTTCTTTTATTTTTTGAGTACAAATATCGGCATCTTTTTCTCTAAGATTGGCGTCAACGATGATTTTACTTTCTTTGTAGATGAGCTGTTCAACGATAATGTCGGTAGTGGTTCTTCTAAAACCAAAGTCACTACAAAAAATATAGTCAAAAATCTGATTTTTGAGTTCTTTTGCAAGTCTTAATGATGTAAGAATTCCTTTTTCAGAGAGTCTATCATTGCAGTGTCAAAGACTTCAACAGTGAGCATTTACGTATTCTCCGTTGCAGGTAAGAGTAATGTGCATGTTTTAAAACAATAGAAATTAAATAAGCGTTAGTGTTGTTAGTCCACAGATCCAGATAAAACCAATTAAGTAGAATCTCCAGAGAAAGCTTGATTTAATGGTTTTGTGTCTAAAAAAACCAATTGCAGAGATTGCTCCGATCCATCCTCAGGCAAGGCTCAGTCCTAGTAGGGTGTTTTCTGAAATCCTTCGTTTGTTATTTTTTGCCTTTCGTTTGTCGATTCATCGAACAACAAAGGTTAGAAGGTTTATTGCTACCATATAGGTAAAAAGGTATATAAGCATGAGGACCGCTTTCGAGAAATATAAATTTTCTTTATTATAAGGATCGTGGTCTTTTTTGCAAATAGGATTTTAAATTATTGTTTCGTTATGGATGGTTTGTTTTTTTATATTTTATATTCAGTGCATGCAGAGTATGTTTTTTGAAAGTCCCTTCTCTTTTATAAAAAATGCTAGAAGGACAAGAAGATGAAAAAATGTAATTTTCTTTAATTTAGAGGTTTTGATAGCGAGATTTTATTTTTCCCTTAGACCCAAAAAGGAGTGAGAGGGTAAGGATAAACTGAACAAAAAAAATCGCATAAAAAAACTTGCAATTTAGTAGGAAATATGTAATATGACTTCCGCAACCAAGAAAGAGAAGAGGTTGCAGAAGATGAGATCCTTAACAATAGCATAATATATTACACTATTTCTTAGTAGATAAATCTATTTAAAAGCAATAAACGGATGCCTTGGGTAAAAAAGAGGAAGAAGGACGTAGCTGGCTGCGAAAAGTCTTGATGAGATGCCAACAATCGCTTGGAGTCAAGAATATCCGAATGGGGCAACCTATTCTCTATAGGAGAATACAAAGTTGACAATACTCGGTGAAGTGAAATATCTCAGTAACCGAAGGAAAAGAAATCGTAATGAGATTCCCTTAGTAGTGACGAGCGAACAGGGAAGAGCCCAAACTCTATTAGTGTAAGCTTCTAGGCGTTGCTAATAAGAGGGTTGAAGGACTATTTGTGAAGAGCTAGAAATCTTCGAATGGAGAGATGTTATATTAGGAGAAGTGCTTGGATGGCACACCATAGGAGGTTAAAGTCCCGTATCTGAAAATATGACACCACATTAAATAGCACCTGAGTAATGTCGAACACGAGAAATTCGGCATGAATCTGCCCAGACCACTGGGTAAGGCTAAATACTTTTTTACACCGATAGCGCAGAGTACCGTGAGGGAACGGTGAAAAGAACCCCAGGTAGGGGAGTGAAATAGAACCTGAAATTTATTGCTTACAATTGAGTGGGAGCCTTTGGGTGACCACGTACCTATTGACGAATGGGTCAGCGAGTTATTGGTAGTAGCAAGGTTAAGGCAGTTATAGCTGGAGCCGTAGCGAAAGCGAGTCTGAATAGGGCGAATAGTTATTATCAATAGACCCGAAGCGGTATGAGCTAGACATGGGCAGGTTGAAGGCATAGGAAACTATGCTGGAGGACCGAACGGGTTGGTGCTGCAAAACCTTCCGATGACCTGTGTTTAGGAGTGAAAAGCTCATCGAATACCGTGATAGCTGGTTCTCTCCGAAATGCATTTAGGTGCAGCCTGTATTTGAAGGTCTTGAAGAGGTAGAGCTCTGGAAAGGCTAGGGGGATCGAGAGATCTTACCAAACCTTACTAAACTTCGAATGCTTCAAGGAATAATACAGAGTGGGACTATGGGAGCAAGTTTCATAGTCGAAAGGATAACAGTCCAGACTTCTGATTAAGGTCCCTAAAGTAATGCTAAGTGGAAAAAGAGGTGTCTTTGCTTATACATCCAGGAGGTTTGCCTAGAAGCAGCAATCCTTTAAAGAAAGCGTAATAGCTCACTGGACTAGCGAAGATGCGCTGAAGATGTAACGGGGCTAAGCATTATACCGAAATCGAAGACCAGTGTAGAAATACACTGTGTGGTAGGAGAGTGTTCTTACAGGATGAAGCTACATCGTGAGGTGTGGTCGACTAGTAAGAAGTAAAAATGCTGACATGAGTAACGCTTATTGATGAAAATTCAATATATCGAAACCCTAAGGATTCCTACGCAACGTTCATCGTCGTAGGGTTAGTCGGGACCTAAGGCGCATCCTGAAAAGGATGGTCGATGGATAACTGGTTAATATTCCAGTACTTATTTATAGAGTGATGGGGTGACGCATCGAGATTTGTAAGAGCTTATTAAGGATTTGAGTCGAAAGAGTGAGGTTTTTATGACGTTAGTCGTAAAGGTAGTTGCAGGAAAATCCACAACTATTGATACTGAGCTTGATCGGGATTTAACTCCTCGGAGTTAGAAATTCTTATCGTTTTGGTGCCGAGAAAAACCTCTAAACTTAATCTATAGATAACCCGTACCCAGATCAGACACTTGTGGGGTGGTAGAGAATACTAAGATAATCGAGATAACTAATGGGTAAGGAACTTGGCAAATTAGCGGACGTACTTTCGAAATAAGTCCTGTCCCGAGCAATCGGGATCGCAGCGAAAGAGATGGGGGGAACTGTTTATCAAAAACACAGCTCGCTGCTAACTCGTAAGAGGATGTATAGCGGGTGATGCCTGTCCAATGCCAGAATGTTATGCTCTCTTGTGCAAGCTCGAGGGTTAAGCACTGGTGAATGACGGCCGTAACTATGACGGTCCTAAGGTAGCGAAATTCCTTGTCAGGTAAGTTCTGACGCGCATGAATGGCATAATCATCCCCATGCTGTCTTACCCTTAGACTCGGTGAAATTACAATCCCGGTAAAAATGCCGGGTAGTCACAGTTAGACGGAAAGACCCTGTGAAGCTTTACTGTAGATTGATATTGGACTGTAGCATGTTTTGCTCAGTATAGGTGGGAGGCTTTGATGTTTCGACTTCGGTTGGGGCGGAGCCAAAAGTGAGATACCACCCAAAATATGTAGCAGTTCTAATCCCTGTGTTGGGAGACAGTTTCAGTTGGACAGTTTACCTGGGGCGGGTGCCTCCTAAAAAGTAGCGGAGGCGTGCAAAGGTTTGCTTACTACGGATGGAAACCGTGGTGAATGTGTATTCGCATAAGCAAGCTTGACTGTGAGACTGACAGGTCGAACAGATACGAAAGTAGGCGAAAGTGATCCGGATCTTCCGAGTGGAAGGGGATCCGCTCAACGGATAAAAGTTACTCCGGGGATAACAGGCTAATGGAATCTAAGCGTTCATAGCGACGATTCCGTTTGGCACCTCGATGTCGACTCGTCGCATCCTGGGGCTGTAGAAGGTCCCAAGGGTTGGGTTGTTCACCCATTAAAGCGGGACGCGAGTTGGGTTCAGAACGTCGTGAGACAGTTCGGTCCCTATCTACTGTGACCGTAGGATATTTGAGAGATGCTGACCCTAGTACGAGAGGACCGGGTTGGACGAGCCTCTGATAGTACCAGTTGTTCCACCAGGAGCACGGCTGGATAGTTAAGCTCGGAAAAGGTAACCGCTGAAAGCATCTAAGTGGGAAACTTGTCTCAAGATTAGATATCCCTCTCCTTTATGGAGGTAAGACCTCTGGTAGACTACCAGTTTGATAGGCATTAAGTGTAAGCCCTGTAAGGGGTTGAGCTGAGATGTACTAATTGGTCGAGCGGGTTTATCGTTTTTCTAAGAAATAGGTAATATATTATGGTATTGTAAGGATTGAAAAAGGAAAGAAATCTGTTGAAAAACGAAAGGAAATCAATAGATTTTGATCTGAGATTCATTTCTAATAACGGTGGTACTGATGCGGTATGTGGAAACACCTGTTCCCATTCCGAATACAGAAGTTAAGCGCATATCGGTCGATGATACTGGTTCTATCAGGGCTGGGAAAGTAGGTTAGTGCTACCATTAATAGAGATGGATAGTCTCTATGGAGAAAGTGATCATTAATAGTACTAAAAAGAGATAAAGTGTGAAACTTTTTGAAGAGTTTGACCCTGGCTCAGGATGAACGCTAGCGAAATGCCTAACACATGCAAGTCGAACGGACCTTGCCTTGTGCTTGCACAAAGTAAGGTTAGTGGCAAACGAGCGAGTAACGCGTGCTTAACCTGCCCCGAAGATGGGAATAACTGCAGAGATGTAGCTAATTCCCAATATGCTCACGATGGTGAAATTCCGATGTGAGGAAAGATTTATCGCTTCGGGAGGGGGGTGCGTCCTATCAGGTAGTTGGTAAGGTAATGGCTTACCAAGCCTATGACGGGTAACCGGTCTGAGATGATGTCCGGTCGCGATGGGACTGAGATACGGCCCATACTCCTACGGGAGGCAGCAGTGGGGAATCTTGCACAATGGACGAAAGTCTGATGCAGCAATTTCGCGTGAAGGATGAAGCATTACGGTGTGTAAACTTCTTTTTTGGAGGAAGACGAATGACGGTACTTCAAGAATAAGAGACGGCTAACTACGTGCCAGCAGCCGCGGTAATACGTAGGTCTCAAGCGTTATCCGGATTTACTGGGCGTAAAGTGTCCGTAGTCTGATCTGTAAGTCTGTTTTCAAATCCTACGACTCAATCGTAGAAAGGGAATGGATACTGCAGATCTAGAAGTATCTAGGGGTTAGTGGAATTTCCGGTGGAGCGGTGAAATGCGTTGATATCGGAAGGAACGCCGAAAGCGAAAGCAGCTAACTATAGAATACTTGACGATGAGGGACGACAGTTTGGGGAGCAAACAGGATTAGATACCCTGGTAGTCCAAACCGTAAATTATGCTTGCTAGATGTTTTTATCAGTTTACTGGTAGGAGTGTCGTAATCTAACGAGTTAAGCAAGCCGCCTGGGTAGTATATTCGCAAGAATGAAACTCAAAGGGATAGGCGGGGGAACACACAAGCAGTGGATTATCTAGATTAATTGGATAATAAGCCAAGAATCTTACCTAGGATTGACATGTATTGTGTCTCAGGTGAAAGCCTGATATCCGTAGCAATACGGAGCTTTACACAGGTGGTGCATGGTCGTCGTCAGCTCGTGCCGCAAGGTGTCTAGTTAAGTCTGGAAACGAGCGCAACCCTCGTGTTTAGTTAGTATGTCTAAACAGACTGCTCGGGTAACCGAGAGGAAGGAGAGGATGACGTCAGATCCTCATGCCCCTTACACCTAGGGCCTCATAGATAATACAATGGGTAGGTACAGCGAGAAGCGAAACCGCGAGGTGGAGCAAATCTTTAAAACTGCCCTTAGTTCGGATTGTACTCTGGAACTCGAGTACATGAAGTTGGAATTGCTAGTAATGGCAGATCAGCCATGCTGCCGTGAATACGTCCCTGTTCCTTGCACTCACCGCCCGTCAAACCATGGGAGCTGAGGCTCTTTGAAGACTCATTATATGGGTTAAGGAGGGAATCAGTGACTGGGGTTAAGTCGTAACAAGGCATCCCTACCGGAAGGTGGGGATAGACCACCATTCTAAAACATTCAAAATTTATACACTTTGTTCACTACTTTATCTCTTTTCAGTACTATTGAATATAAAATCAATCTGACATAAAAGTCAGATTTTTTTTGTTTTTTTGATAGAAGATGAATATAATTAGATTGACTTTATCTTTTCATATCTTTCTATGAAAGAATCAATCTTCCTTAACAGAAAACAGCTTGCGGTTATTCGTTGGTATTTACTGATTTATCGTTTATTATTTCAGTATTGAGTTTTTGTTTTTTGAGGTATTATTTCTGTTCTTTTATTGTTGCTTTCTTTTTCTGTTCAAGCCTTTTCTATTGAAGAATCTATTAATTTTGGAGATATTACAAGAATAAAAGAACAAAATTTGCATAATAAAGATGAGTATGAGAGTTTTATGAGGCAACAGTCAGGAGTTAATCTTATTGCATTTTGAGGTATGGTGAAACCTGAGAATTCTTGATTTATAAGTCAGGATAATCTTTTATCTGTAGGAGGAAAATTTATTTTACCGAGAATTGCTGGGGGAGAAACAAAAAAAATTACAAATTTTGGACAGATTTTTTCAGGAGATCTCTATCAGAATTCAGATTTTTCATCTTTTTTTCAGGAAATATTGGTGGAACCATTATCTTTTACTTCATTTAGAACTAAGGTTTTTGATAGATTCTTGTTAACAGAGAATGTTGTATCTTATTTTGGATTAGATTGTTTGAAGACTAAAAGTGCAGGAAGTTTTGTTTGTCAGTCTTCGTTGACAAAGTTTTTGGAAAACTTTTTTGTCTTGGAGGTTCCTTCTACTTCAAATGTATCGGAGAATACAACTTCTATAGGAGAGGAGGATAATTCACTACTTGATGTTTTGACGCAGATCTATCCTAAGGTAAGATATTCTCATGAAAAGAAAAAACTTTTTTGTAATGGCGTTATTAAGTATATAACTTATTGATGAACTGTTAATTCTGCTTTAACAGATATGATGGCTTCTTGTGATCGTGAAACCTTTAAGGAGTATTCTTTTGTTAAGGATTTTAGTGAAATTAATAATGGGTTTTTGTGAGGAGCATCTGATGGTAAATTTTATAATGATTTGAGATTAAATCAATATAAGCTCTTTTCGCTTCAGCAGTTGTTGTATAAACAAATAAAATGAACTGCACAGGTAGAGACAATTTTGACCTCATATTTGGATTTTTGGACAAGTCTTTTGTTAAAGGAAGGGGAGAGAGATACACAGCTTTTAGATTCTTTTTCTAAACAGTTTTCTCATTGGTATCATCAAAATTTATTGCTCCCTTATTTAAGAGATGATCATGCAAAGGTCTCTATTGAACAAAAAAATCAGCTATTAACGAAACTTTTGCAGATAGAGAATGGAGATAAGAATGGTCTTTTTAAAGGAATTGCAAAGAAAGAAGACTCTGTTGCTCAAAATGTTCAAGAACTTATAGAGCAAAAGGTTGATATTGAGCAATTATTTAGAGCAAATGTTCCTGTTCAGTTTATTTTGACCTCCTCTGTTATGAGTGGAGAGGTATTGACGGTTAGATGAGAAGATCAGATTACAAATTTAAGAATTGAGGCAGATTTGGTTTTTAATGGTGCAAGTTTGTATGTGACTAAAATTAGTATTCCAAAAGATAAAAATCTGACAGAATATGTAAATACCCTTTTGAGTACGGATAAATATTCTTTTCTTAAGATGCTTTCGTTGGTAAAAGATAATCAAGAAATTGCCCAGGCTAACCAAAAGTTTGAGATTAATTTGTGTGCAATGATTCAAAAAGAATTTTGAGAGTCTGTTAAAAAATGTTGAAAAACTGAGGTTTTGATGATTAAAACTATTGATACAGCCTCTGGAGTGAATTATCGTTTCCTTTTGAAAGATAATGTCCTTAAAGGTATTGAGATTTCAGACCAAACATTGCAACAGCAGATTTTGTCTGAATTGGATCGAAAAGCTGTAAATAGAGATACTACGTTTTGATTTATTCAAAAAATTTGGAATTATGAGTTAAAATCTAATGATTCTTGATTTGGCGCGAAAGAGCAAATTCTTGTTAATGATGCATTTGTAAAATACTTCAAACAAAAACCAAAGAAAGTTAATGTTGTTTGAGGTGTGATCAAGATCTATTTCTCTATTAAGGAGATTGATTTTATTGGACAGTATGATCTTGCAACAAATCGTTTGAGTCAGATTTCTTTAGATTTTGGAGAAGTAAGGAAGCCTATCATTGTTCAGAGATTGGTTTTTGACTTGAATGAGAAGTCTGTAGATCAAATCAATGCTTTCTTACTTGATCCTATAGGGTATTTGAAAAAAATAAATTCAAGAATGGTTGATGTGTATTTCAAGGATGGAAAGTTGACTGCTCCAGTTAGAAATATAGATCAAAAATCTGAATAATAGTAAAAGCTAGGTTTTATCCCTAGCTTTTTTATTTTTTCTTATTTTCTAGTGTGGTAAGCGTTGAATTGATATTAGTTAAACTTGTTTGAAACGATGTGAGAAAGCTTTGTTGGAGAGATAGAAACTCCGAAAGATGAATAAATAGATTTGATTGGTTATTTCTTATGAGAATGCTATCTGGATTATTGCTTTGGTCTGAGTGATCTTTTGTTTTTTTGTTTTCTCATTTTATAGGTTTTTGTATATTGGAAATAGGGTGATTGAGTATTAGGTAGCTATTTTTCTCTGCAGGTCAGTTAATGCTATCAAAAATTGCTTGATTTTCAGTTTTTTTATCGGCATCTGAGGTAATGGGAGGAGGGCTTTTTGTTCCTAGATTTGTAGTGAATGCTGCTGTTTTACTCAAGTTTTGAGGGGAGAATTCACTATCAAGGAATTCAGATTTTTTTTGTCTTGTACTTAGTCTTCCTCAGAGATTTAGGTTGCTTATAGGATTTAGGATTTCTGAGATGACCTCAGCAATACTATAGATGGTTTTTGTATTAGTATTAACATTAATAGCTTTTGCAGGAATAGTACAAAATCTGATCCTGAGTGCATTTGCTTGAAGAATTGGAAAGTCTGCTTTTTCTTCAAGAGCTGGGGAGCTTCGTTCTCCACATAGGCACTGGAGTTTACATACTTGTCTTTCATCAAAATCAAGTTCATATTTTCCTTTTGCGTTTTTTGATTCACATTTATTAGTGCATTTTTCTAAGTCTTTCTGAAGTTCTTTTTGTTCATCTGGGGTTAGACTATCGGGATTAGAGCCTTTATTATTTTGATTAGAGGTTGGGAGAAGAAGGGCGTTAATTTTGTTGAGGGCGTTTTGCGCTGTTGTATAATTTTGTAGATTTGGAGAGTTTTTTTGTAGATCAGAATTTGATGAGATAATTGAATCTAAGTCAGTTTTTTTTACTGTTTTTGTAAATTTAGAAACTCCAGGAGGAAGACATTGGTTTGCAAATAGGGTTTCATTGCTTTGATTTTTTGCTAGAGTAGGTGTAGATGAATTGATTTGTGTATTGATTTCTTCATCTTCTGTCGTTGATGGTTCTTTTTGATTGTCTGTCATTACATTAGAATTTTCATCTCATAGGTTAGGATTTTTTCATGGATTATTTTCTTTATTGGCTTGAGATTGGATTGAATTGTTTGGTTGATTGGAAATATTAACACTATTCTGTGAAGATCATATTTGTGAACTGGAGTTTTCTATAGATGAAGAAGTTGTAAAGTCAGGACTTTGATAAAAGATTGTTGTTGGAGCATCTTTAAATCATTGAGATCCATTGAAAAATATTTTTCCAACTTGATTAATATCAGCTAGAATATCATAATCTGAGTCTTGCTTTTCCCCGTTTTGATATTTATTATTTCAAAAATTGCTGAGCTGGAGGTATTGATATTGTTGAGCTTCGTTTTTTGCTGGTGTGTATGCATCCATTACAATTTTGTTACATATGGAAATAGGGGTTAGGTTGAGCTCTCTGGGGGTACGACACTTTGCAATTTTTAGACATCCATTTGCTCTAATTGCAGTTCGATTGATGGAGTCAGGTTTTTTACCTTTTTTTAGGTTTGAATTTTTGAGTGTTTGAAGGTCTCGGTACTGTTTAAATTCGTTATCATTGAGATAGATATAAGAGGCGATTTCTTCTTGACTAAGATCACAATTTTGTTCTCTTTTGATGGTATTTTGAGCAATTTTGAGAGTAGTTGTTATGGAATGTTCTATTTTTGTTTCGTTTTGTTTGAGGTTTTTTTGAAAAAGGTCTGTTGTGATTTTAGATGATGTTTTATATTGATTTTTTTGTTGCTGAATTGCACGAGCTTGAATTTCACTGAGCTTTGATTCAATGGATTTTAAAGATGCTCAAAAACCATTTGCTGAGGTAAAATTATTGAGGAAAACAATCCCAGCAAGAAGTGGTAAAAAAAGAAGAAAGAAATCAGATTTTTTATTCGTTTTAATTTGGAATTTGGACATCTTGAACTTTGTAAAAGAATGTATAAAATGGCGTTACAAGCTTGGATAAATAATTATTTCTTAGCCAGAGTAAATCTTCTTGATATGCAAGTAATCCAATGTGATAAGGATAGGTCGATTGAATGTCAGAAAGCTGTTTGAGGGTTTGATTGGTGGCTGAGAGGATAGTGAGAGGTTGTGAGTTAAGAAGATCGATCTCAGCAAGAATATTTGTATTGGGATTAGAGATAAGAGAGAGATTATAACGATAATAACTACTAAAAAGCATATATCGTAGCAGTTCATTATAGGTTTGGTTGATAAAAGAATCGAGTCCCTCTGATTTCTCTAGCGAAGAAAAAATATTACAAAACAATGCATCAAAAGCTTTTGGATTCTTTTCATTTTTGATACAGAGGTTTTGATCTTTGTGTTTTTTTTCAGAATCTTTTAGGAGTTTTTTTGTGTCAATAATTTTTAGTTTATCAAAAGCTTTTGAAAAAGCTTTAAAACTTTTTGCAATTTGATTGCAGGTCTTAGCGTAGGAATGGAGCTTTCCTCAGCAGAATTTTGTTTGATCATTGTTGTGTTGACCGATATTTAGGAGTTTTTCAGCAAGAAGACTGATTTGATCGTCTAGTGTTTTTGTATCAGTAAAATTATTGTTGATAATTCCATAGAGATTTCCTTGTTTGAGGGTTGTGAGATCACTCATGACATCTGAAATAATTTCATTAGAAAGAAAGCTTAGATTACATGATTCTTGGTATTTTTTATTAGGATCCGTACATTCAGATGGGTATTTAAGCTTTCTGAGAGACGTTTCATCTCTGAGGTAGTTTGTTGATTCTTTTAGGGAAATTGTTGGATGAAAGCTTGGAAGTTCGGTATTGGATTGTGAACAAAGTAGAGACAAAAAGAGGCTATTTGAAGCATGATATCGATCTGTGGTATCAGAAAAAGCTGCGTTGAGTGAAGGTGAGAGCGATTGTTTACAGAAGTTGTCTACGATTTCTTGTTTTGTTCGTGGTTTTTGTGTACGAGTAGGGGCAGTGTAGTTTAGCAAAGCTCAGCTTCGTAGACTGATGATTTGATCTGGTGTTGGAGAAAATGCAGAAACATTTGCTCTAAATAATAGGCAAAAAAAGGAGACAAAAATCAGAATTTTAGTTCATTTTCGGTTATATAACGCTTTTATAGCTATTTTGACCGTTTTTCGCATTTTATTTTGATTAAGGGATATAACAGGTTGAAGATGGATGATTACTACACTGATAAGAGCAGATATTTTTGAGAGATTTTCTTGTTCAAGAATTTTTATCTCAAATGAGTGCGGCAATTTGTTGGATTTGGAAGCTAAGATGCGCAAATTGATTGGTGCTTAGTGTCGTGTTTGCAAGTGTTGTTTCATCTTTAATGCTATTTTCTGCAGATATGAGGAGTTTGAAGTCCTTGTATAGTTCCTCGTGAAGTGAAATGTTGTATTCATTTTTGGTTTGTAGTTCTGTTGCTTGAAGAAGGAGTCAGGATAGTGTTTCCAATTCTGATTCCTTTTCTTTTTGTTCTCTCTTTGTTTGTTGAAATGTTTCTTTGAAATTTTTGATTGATTTAGAAATGAGTGATCAAATATTGTTAGCTTCTTCTTGTGTTTGTTTTTTAGCTTCTTGTCGTTGATTTTTTGTCCTTTGTGTGATGGAAATTGGCGAAAGTGAAGAGAGCTCTTCGTCAGTAAGCTTTGTCGTATCTAATCCATAGACAGATCTCAAAAGGGCTAATTCATCTGCGGTCAGACTTTTTTGTTTATTTGATCTGAAATGTTTGAAGCCTTTAAGAGATTCGTTGAGTCTATTGATTGCAGAAGTGATGATATACTGAGCAGAAGCTCCAGTTCTTTTTGTATTTGAAGTGAGTGTTTTTAGGTTTGCAAGGAGCGCATTTGCACTAGAACCACATTTTGGTACCGCAAGGTTTACCCCATTAAATCTTGCACATTTATAGTCCGTTTTCAGTGTTTTTATCCATTTTTCATCAAATCTGATGTTCCCTGTACTATTGGTGAGTTTATAGGTTGATGAAGAAGAAAGAAATGTTTTTATACTAATATTTAGGCTTTGTAGTTCAAGCAAGGTGTCTAGATATGAGATTGAAGATGGGAGATTATAATTCTTATCTAAGAGTCCTAAACTTTGATAACGGCTAATAAGAGACTGAAGTTTTTCTGAGTTCTCGATCGTCTTTCAGATTTTTCATTTTTGCCCAAGAATGTATATCGTCTCAGATATATCTCGATCAATGTTTTGGAGCTTTGCTCGGTCTCTAACGAGCGGTCTTTCTTGAAATAAAATTAAAAATGACATCAATCCGTCTGTTTGAGTATTGAGGGTAGAGAGAAGGAAAAGGGCAGAAGTTGTTGCATTTCAAATAAGCATATTTGTGATGGCAGTTTCTAACTCTTTTGCAAGGTCTGTGATGAGGGGGAGATTGGTGTTTGCGGTGGGAGAGGAAAGTTTTAAGACTTTATTGGTGAAAAGTCCCCCTTCTCCATCGTTGATTTGTGAAGTAGTAGTTTTAAAAGGATCTGCAGACATAAGATCAATGGCTTTTTGTTGAAATTCTAGGTATAAATTAAGCGAATTTGGTGTTTGGAGGCATATAGGAGCGTTTGGTCAGCATTTTGGAGAAGATGGTGTTGTTGAGGAAATATTGTCTGAGGCAAATAAAAAACTGTTTCCAAACCGAGAAAGAAGGAAAATAGAGGAGAAAAGTCAGATTTTTATTCTGTTTTTGAACATTTTGGATGGGGAAGCTAAAAAAGACAGTTTTTAGGCTTGCAAAAAGTGTTCTTTTCTTTATATACTAATATGAATTGTTTTATCAAGTAATTAGAGACAAAATGGATATTTCAACGTATGAAAATGGTATGAAAAAAGCTTTAGCGTATTTGGAGAATGAATTTGCAGCATTGCAGATGGGAAGAGCTACTACAGGGCTTGTTGATAACCTTAATGTAGAGACTGATTATGGAACGATGAAAGTTAATGCATTGGCTCATGTGACGGTTATGGATAACACTACGCTTAAGATTGAACCATGGGATAAGTCAGGAGCTAAAGCTATTGAAAAGGCTATTTATGATTCAGCTCTTGGTGTAGGGGTAGATAATCAAGGTTCACATATTTTGATCAAAATCCCAGCATTGACTCAGGAGAGAAGAGATCAAATCGCAAAACAGGTAAAGTCTATGGGGGAAGATGCAAAAACTCAGATGAGAGGTGTGAGACAAGAAGCAATGTCTGAAACAAAGAAAGCTTTCACAGCAAAGGAGATTTCTGAAGATACTCACAAAGCAAATGAAAAAAATATTGAAGAATTGACAAAGACTCGATCAGCTAAGGTTGATGTACTTGTAAAGGCTAAAGCTGAAGAAGTAATGAAAGTATAATCTTTATTTGAAAAAAAGCAAAAAAAATGAGAAAATGTCTTCATAAAAGGTACATGAAATCTGCTGTGTTGATTGCTCTTGGAGTAATTTTTCTGCTTGATGTGTTTTGAGTGTTAAAATCTAATGTGGCTTTTAGTTTTCTTTATAAACTTTGGCCTTTGTTTTTGATTATTCTAGGGGTGATAATGCTTTTTTCTGATGAAAAAGACACTGTTGAGAAAAAATGAAAAAAAACTGAATCTAGAGAAGATTTAAACTAAAAAAGTTTATTTTTGTATTATAATCAGAATTTTT
>ERZ773207.342-NODE-342-length-16945-cov-4.973535_pt1 | contig 16945 bp, 15 predicted proteins | sample MGYA00580997_ERZ773207 | MGnify/ENA primary metagenome ERZ773207 (study PRJEB29015, sample SAMEA2738170) | human oral metagenome | biome: human oral; feature: human-associated habitat; material: saliva | place: China | collected 2239 ... | reverse complement strand
AACGATTATTTTTGGTCATACTCCATTAAAAGGATTAAATGAAGATGGAGATTATATGAAATTATGGCAACATGATGGAAAAATTGGAATGGACGGTGGAGCTGTTTTTGGTGGGGCTTTACATGGGGTTGTTTGGCATAATGGTAAAATTCAAAAAATTTATAGTTTAGAACATAAAGATTTCCATTAATGGAGGTAAAGAATGAAGAAAAAAGCAGTATTATTATGGTTTGTCTATTTTTCTAATTTAATGATTGTTCCTCGATTTTTTTTAACACAAGCTGAAGATGGCACATTACATGTGGATAGAAAAGTGTATATTTTAGTTCAATTAATAACAGCTATGTATGCAGTCTGGTCCTATCGAGAAGTCATCCAAAGAGGATTTGAACGTTTAGTAAAACGAAGATTTATTCGCGATATTGCGATAGGTTATGTAGTTCGAGTTGTACTTACTATGCTTTTGGCTCTTGTAGTTCCATTGCAACAAACTGATAATCAAGCCAATATTGAATCATTATTAAATTCTACCTCTATTGTATTGATGCTGATTTTAACTTGTGTCGTTGCACCTATTGTGGAAGAATTAGTATTTAGGGAAGCAATTATTGGAGCTTTTAAAGATAAAATTAATTCTTGGATTTTAACGGCATTTTCTATTTTCTTCTTTGTTTTACTGCATTCTCTTTCAAATAGTGGGGGCATTGACTGGAGTGCGGCGTTGATGTATATTCCTTTAACAATTCCTTTAGTCGGAATGTATCGTTATTATGAGGATAATGTTGCGGCATCTATGTTAATGCATTTTGTAAGTAATAGTGTTGCGATGATTTTTTTAGTAGCTAGAGGATTCCTATCATGAAAATGATTCAAGAAAATCAACTGAAATTTTTAATTCGTTATGGGTTGTTAATGACAGCTCTTGTAGAATGGGCATTATATCATTCAGTGAATGCTTATCACTTGCTACTATTTCTTGTTATTATAATTGTAGCTCAATTAGATTACTATTCGATTCAATATCCTTGGGCAATTTTAGCTCAAGGTATCGTAGTTTTAACATTTTGTTATTTTACAGGAAATATTTATATTACCTTAATGCTTTTATTATGTTTCGAGATTAGTTTTCGATTTTCATCTATGCATGCCATTATACTTCAAGGGATGATTACTCTAGTAGTTATTATATTAGGAATAAAGCAACAACAATGGTGGTCAATTCCAGTGATGATTTTTGGAAATGTATTATTTTATTATGGTGCACAGCTTGTTTTAAAATTAAACAATCAAGAAAATTTATTAAAAGAGCAAGAAAATCAATTATTTGAGCAGAAAAAGGAATTACAACAAACTCAATATACAATGGGAACAATGAAGGAATTATATACTTTACAAGAGAGAAATCGTATCTCAAGAGAAATTCATGATTCAGTTGGACATAGTCTTTCAACAATTATTATTCAACTAGGAGCGATTAGTAAATTAAGTGAAGAAAATAGTCCTCAAGCTTCTCAAATGAGCGCACAATTAAGAGAGTTTGCAATTAAAGGGTTACAAGAAGTGCGTACTGTAGTTCATGATTTAAAACCAGAACAACTAACGAAACAACAACTAAATGTAGCTTTAGAAGAATTTATTTATGAAACAAAACAACATAGTGGAGTGGAATTTGTATTTCGTAAAAATAAACCAACGATTAAGCTTACTAAAGAGCAAGAATTAACAATTTTTAGAGGAGTGCAGGAAGCAACGACAAATGCGATTCGTCATGGAAAAGCAACTAAAATTACGCTATTAATGATGTATTCTGCAAATGAACTTATTGTCACGATTATGGATAATGGAGTGGGATCTTCAGCTATTTCACTAGAAGGTGGATTAAAAGCATTAGAAGAGCGACTGCATGAACAACAAGCGCAATTAGAAATTAAAAATACTGAACAAGGGTTTACAGTACAAATGAAATTGAAAGGAGAAACCAATGTCTGAAAAAATTAAAGTGATGTTAGTGGATGATGAACAATTAATTCGTTCAGGTTTAAAAATTATGCTAGAAACTTATCCAGATATTGAAGTGATTCATCAAGCTGGCAATGGACGAGAAGCGTATGAATGTTGTCAAATCGAAGTTCCAGATGTTGTATTAATGGATATTCGTATGCCAATAAGTACGGGAATTGAAGGAACTAAACTCATCAAAGAAGCTTATCCAGAAGTGAAAATCGTAATGGTAACAACCTTTCAAGATACAGAATATATTGTCGAAGCGATGCAATATGGAGCTTCAGGTTATTTATTAAAAGATAGTAGTTATGAAGCGATTTATGATGGGATTAAAGTTGCTTTATCTGGAAAAGTAGTGATGGATGCAACAGTTTCTGAAAAATTAGTGATGCAACCAAAAGCACCAACTACTATAGAAAAAACGGATATTTCTTCATTAGGTTTAACTGAAAGAGAAATTGAATTGATTCGACTTGTATCTCAAGGATTAAATAATAAAGAAATTTCAGAAGCTTTGTTTTTATCTGAAGGAACCGTGAAAAATAATATTAGTACAATTTTATCGAAATTAGCTTTGCGAGATCGTACGCAATTAGTGATCTTCGCTTATGACCATCATATTCGATAATAAAAAGTAGTTTGGATAACTTTTATTCTCATTGGAAACATGTTATACTGAACTCAATTCAATAGAGAAGCATTTGGGGTGCCGAAAGGCTGAGATCATACCCATTGAACCTGTTCTGGATAATGCCAGCGAAGGAAAATGACGATCAAGTATAGAAGAAGGATAACTTACAGTTTTTAAATGAGTATTTTATTCTAATCTATGATGATGAGATGATTCCCCTTTTGTTTGTAATAACGAAAGGGGCTTTTTATATAGTTTTAACAGATTGTTTCTATTAACAGGAAACATATGCTTTCGAATTGAAGGAAACACCATTTTGTTGCCATCATTTTGGTGTGTTTTCCCTTTTTCTCCACTATCAGAGTTGTGCCTGATAGTGGAGTTTCTCTTTATAGGCTATTAGTTGATTTTTATATACAATTCGGTAAAATAACAGTAAGAAATAAAGGAGGCACTTTATGAACAAAAAAGCAATTATTTCATTACTAGCAACTGTTACTTTAACAAGTCTTACTGCTGTGCATGCAGAAGAAACTTCAAAACAAGGTTGGGTTAAAGAAAATGGTTCATGGTATTTTTATCAAAATCAAAAACCAGTGACTAAACAATGGCAAGGGGACTATTATTTAAAAGCTGATGGAAAAATGGCTGAAAAAGAATGGATTTACGACCCTGAATATCAAGGTTGGTATTATTTACAAAGTAATGGTTCTTACGCTTATTCTACATGGCAAGGGGATTATTATATAAATCCAAATGGAAAAATGGCTATGGCAGAATGGATTTATGATAAAAATTATAAAGCCTGGTACTATTTAAAAGGGAATGGTGCTTATGCTCGTTCTGAATGGCAAAAAGATTATTATTTAAAAGCTGATGGAAAAATGGCTGTTTCTGAGTGGGTACAAAATGCTCTTGAAAATGCCTGGTATTATTTAAAAGAAGATGGATCTTTTGCTCATGATGAGTGGGTAGGTTCATACTATTTAAAATCAAATGGGAAAATGGCTGCATTAGAATGGATTTATGATAAAACTTATGAAGCATGGTATTATCTAAAATCAGATGGAACGTATGCTTATAACCAAGAAGTAGATGGATACTATTTAGAATCAGATGGTAAAATGCGTGAAACAGAAGAGGCTCATTTAAGAAGAGAATTAGATGGATCTATTCAATCTCAACGTCAACAAGAAGAAAAGAAAGCATTAGAAAAAGCGATTCAATGGTTAGAATCAGAGGATTCAATTTTAATTAATGAAGAATATGCAAAACGTTTAAATCAATATGGTTCAACGGCTCAAGGAAAAAATCAAGAGAATGTATTGGCTTTAAATACTATTAGTAAATCATTATTAAAACAAAATCAAAAAGAAATAGGAGCTATTTCTAATACATTATTGGCAAAATATAATCTTCGTTCAATGCCAGAAGATATGAAGCAATCCCTAAACTTGTATGCTGCATCGTTAATTAATTCAGTTAGAAAACAAATGAATTATTCGCCAGTAAAAGTAACAGAAACAATGGTTACTATTGCAGAGCAAATTGCTAAAGAATATATTAATGATGGAAGATTTATTGCAGATGGAAGAGGTCATGATGCACATGCCATTAATAAAGTAGTAGAACAATATGGAATATTAACTTCTACAGATAATTCAAAATTAAATGGTAGCCAATATTACGAAAATGCGACTAGTACAGATTTCCAAAATCAAGATTACTTTACGATTCGTTCTGAATTAAGAGAAGCAATCTTATTATTCTTATTTAATGGAATTGAATATGACCATGCTCAAAGTGTTGCAGGAGTGAATTTTGGAAAAGAGTATAAAGATGCATACTTTGGGGTAGGTTTAGGAGCATCAGGTCACTTTATTCAAATAGAAGATTCTTATATCGAAAAAGAAGGAACTTTACCATTTTCCAAAGTAGAAATTTCTCAAAAAGTTCGTACAGATTATGAACAAAAAGTTATCAAACGCTTAAAAGATCATTTAGCAACTTTAAAATAATCGATTAAAAGTAGGCAATCGTCATTGCCTGCTTTTTTGTCTAAATTTCGTGAATAGTATTATAAATTCTTGATTATTCGTACTAAAATATGCTATCCTAACAAACGTACATAAAAAAGAATTACTACGATTTAGAAAAGGAAGGAGTTAGTATGAGTTACATTTCAGTTGAGAATTTATCATTTTCCTATGATAATGAGCCTGTTTTAGAAAATATTAATTTTACCGTTGAGCCGGGAGAATTTGTCATATTAACAGGTGAAAATGGTGCAGCAAAATCCACTTTATTAAAAAATATTTTAGGATTATTAACTCCAAAACAAGGAAAAGCAACAATCGCAACCATTAATACACAAGGAGAAACTTTATCCATCGGATATGCCCCACAACAAATTTCTTCTTTTAATGTGGGATTTCCTTCAACTGTGTATGAATTAGTTGCTTCAGGTCGTTATCAACAAGGTCGTTGGTTTCAACGATTAGATAAAGAAGATCATGAACATATTGAAAGAGCCTTAAAATCTGTTGGAATGTGGGATGAACGCCATAAACGAATTGGGGAATTATCGGGTGGTCAAAAGCAAAGAATTTGTTTAGCGCGTATTTTTGCGACAGATCCAGACTTATTTGTGTTAGATGAACCAACAGCAGGAATGGACAAAACAAGTAGAGAGCGTTTCTACCATCTCTTACATCATAGTTGTGCCCATCATGGAAAGGCGATTTTAATGGTGACGCATGAGGAAGAAGATTTGGAACATTATGTGGATAAACATATTCATTTGATGAGAAAGGAGGATTCTCCATGGAGATGTTTTTCTATGGTTTCATGCAAAGAGCATTCATCACAGGATTAGCAATGGCGATGATTACGCCGATTTTGGGATTGTTTTTAATTTTAAGAAGGCAGTCATTATTGGCAGATACATTATCACATGTTTCTTTAGTAGGTGTTTCTCTAGGCTTATTATTAGGCTACAATCCTACCTTTATGACTTTAGTAGTGGTAGTTTTAGCAGCCATTGTATTGGAAGTAATTGGGAAATACTTTAAAGGTTATTCAGAAGTGACCGTTGCGATATTAATGTCTGGTGGGATGGCGATTGCCTTAATTTTAATGAATTTCCAAAAAGGTCGTTCAACCATTAGTGTGGATCAATTTTTATTTGGTTCTATCGTGACGATTACACAGCAACAAATGGGATTGATGATTGCTTTAGCGATTATTGTAGTCGTGTTATATTTGATTTTTAGACGACCATTATATGTTTTATCTTTTGATGAAGATACTGCTTATACGGCAGGATTACCTGTTCGTTTGATGACACAAGTTTTCACGATTATTACGGGTGTAGTGATTTCAGTGATGATGCCAATTGCTGGAGCTTTATTAGTTTCAGCGGTTATTGTATTACCAGCTTCGATTGCGATTCGTTTGACGAGAAGTTTTACAGGTGTAATTGTATCAGGTATTTTAATTAGTATTTTTGGTATTTTTAGTGGGTTAAGTATGTCTTATGAATTTGATACACCACCAGGTGCTACCATTACTTGTGTGTTTTTAATAATTTTAGTCATTAGTTTATTTGGAACAATGATTAAGAATCAATTGAAGAAATAAAGGTGAAGTCTCGGAAAGTTTGTCTAACAGATTTTTCGAGATTTTTTATATTTTATAGAATATTGACAGGTAGAGGAAAAGCAGAGTATAGTGACTGTAAAAAGTAATTGGAGGATTAAAATGTTAGGTCAAATCTTTTCAAGTATGGCAACAATTGTCATCATGATTAGTTTAGGATATATATTACAAATAAAGGGATGGTTTGATGAAAATTTTTCAGCAAGTATTTCTTCCCTTATTATTAAAATTGCGTTACCCGCTTCGATTATGATTTCTGTTTTAAGATTTATTTCAAGGGAAAGAATGATTGAATTTGTTGGAAATTTAGGAATTCCACTATTGAGTGTTATTATCGGATATTTTGTTGCTTGGATTATTGTTCAAGTATTTCGTATTCCAAATAATCGTAAGGCGACGGTGATGAATACGATTGTTAATGCGAATACGATTTTTATGGGATTACCGTTGAATTTATCTTTATTTGGTGAAGAGGCTATGCCTTATTTTTTAGTATATTATGTAGTGAATACTTTATCGACTTTTACTGTGGGGACGTATTTATTTGCTTATTATAATCAACAACATATTGGAAAAGGAATTCAATGGGGACGGATTTTCTCACCACCATTAATTGCCTTTTTAGGTAGTATGATTTGGGTATGGTTTGGAGGGACAATTCCAACATTTTTGAATCAATCGCTTGTTTATATTGGAAATTTAGTAACGCCATTATCTTTGATGTATATTGGCATTCATTTAGTACAAGTGGGGATTCGCTCGTTGACGTTCGATGGAGATATGCGTTTATCGATTTTTGGGCGTTTTGTAATGTTTCCGGTAATTCTTTTAACCATTCAAGTGGGAGTGATGCAGCTGTTTTCAGTAGAATTACCAATGAAATTACAAGAAACGTTCTTTCTTCAATCAACGATTCCGACATTGGTCATTATGCCATTATTAGCAACGGAGGAAAATGCTGATGTTGATTTTGCGACATCAGCTGTTACGATTACGACTTTACTCTATATCGTGATTTTACCCGTATGGATGATGCTATTTTCGATTGCGTTCCAGTCGTAAATTTAATAACGTAAGCAAAAATAACAGAAAAACTTCCTTGAATAGCAAGGTCGCCAGCAGCCTCGCAATGCGAGTCTCATGGCTAAAATTCGAGCCTTGGTCTCGAATTTTCCCTTGTAAAATAAGCCAAAGTGGCTTATTTTACTGCTGCTATTCAAAGGGAGTTTTTCTTTTTATTTTTGCTATGTATAAAACGATATTTTAACTTTTGTGATAACACATAAAGTAGAAGCGGTTAAAGAAAATGAAGAAACAATGAAAGAAGTAGTAATTCGTAATAAATGGGCGAAAAAATGAATGGTTCTTATGCTCGAAATCAATGGATTCAATCAAATGGAAAATGGTATTATGTTCTATCAAATGGTAAGATGGCAAAAAATACTGTCATTGATGGATATCAATTGAATGAGAATGGTGAATGGGTTTAATCCATTTATCTACGTAAAGAAAAAATAACAGAAAAAACTTTTCTTAATAGCAAAAGTACATGAGACTCGCATTTGCTGGCTGCTGGCGACCTTGCTATTCAAAGAAAGTTTTTTTCTGTTATTTTGTGTTAATGGTTAATTCTTAATAGTTCATTAATGTCTTTCTTCTAAAAATGTATGTGTATCGAAGAAGTTGCCGAGTTCGGCTTTGATATGTTGGTTTTCGGTGTTGATTTCTGTGATACGAATAATAGAAGAATAGTCTTCTAATTGATGTCCTGAAACTCCTGATTCGCAGAAAACGACAGCTCCTACTGCTTGAGAATCGAATTCTTGGATAAGACTTCTCATCCCGTTAATAGTACCACCGGCTTTTAGGAAGTCATCAACAATGAGTACATTCGATCCACTTGGAAGTGTACGTTTGGATAATTCCATTTTTTCAACACGAGAAGATGAACCAGATACGTAATTAATACTTACAGTGGCTCCTTCTGTAATTTTAGAATCACGGCGAACGATAACAAATGGAACATTTAAATAATTGGCAACTGTTTGAGCAATCGGTACTCCCTTAGTTGCTACAGTCATAATGACATCAACTTTCTTATCTTCATAGGCAGAAGCAATCATTTTTCCTAAGTGATGAAGAACGTCTGGTTTTCCTAGTAAATCAGATAAGTAAATATATCCACCAGGAAGTAGACGAGTTGAATCATTCATCTGGTCACAAATTTTTTGTGCTGCTTCTAATGCTTGTTCTTTTTTAATTTTTGGAGTGAAAATCACGCCTCCTGCAGCTCCAGGAAGTGTATTAACAATACCAATTCCTTGAATTTCAAAGGTGCGTTTAATAATGGCAATATCTTCACTGATGGAAGACTTTGCAGATTGATATAAATCTGTAAAAGTTGTTAATGAAATCAATGTATGAGGATTATCGAGTAATCGTTGTGTCATATCGATTAAACGTTCGCTTCTCTTTAATTTCATCGGTTAGCCTCCTTTAATTTGAATCAAAGCTTATAAGACAGCTCTGGCTGAAGATTGCTCCAGTAAAACTATTATACAGAAAATTACGAAAATTACAACTAAAAAAAAGACGAATATTCGTTAAAATTAGATATTTCTTTCTAAAATCTTATTAAATTATCGGATTTAGTGAATTATTTCGTTATGTTGTTGTAAAAGTAGAAAACCCAAAGGAGTGTAAAATATCCTTTAGGTTTTTGTTTTATTTTTTCTTCGTTTTGGAATTAGTTTTCCGTATTTAAAACGTGAGTTTCTACAGCTACTGCAACGCCATCTTCATCACAGGTTGTTGTAATGAAGTTTGCGAGTTTTTTAATTTCGTCAATCGCATTTCCCATTGCAACGCCCATTCCTGCATATTCAATCATATCTCTATCGTTTTCTTGGTCACCGATACACATGACTTCGCTGGCATCTAACCCTAATAACTCTGCTAGTTTAGCAACAGCGTGTCCTTTACTTGCTTGAGGGTGTAGGACTTCTAAGTAAACAGGCATACTACGAACGATATTATGGTTTTCTTTAAATTCGTCACTTAAATTTGGAATAAGATTTTCTAAAATTTCTGGTTCATCTACGAACATCATTTTTGAAAAAGTAGCATTTGGGTCAAATTGGTCCAGTGGTTGTTGTACAATTGGCATACCTACAAGGTCACGTTCCATATAAGAGTACTTTCCAATATCTGGAGTTGTTACATAAATATTTTTTTCATCGATTACGTGATAGTGAACTCCGTATTTTTGATGATAATCATCCATTTGTTTAAAATCATCCATTGTCATTCCAAAGCGTACTAAACTTTCCCCAGTTCCGGTTTTTTGAACAAGTGAACCATTATAAGTCACGACAAAATCTCGATCATTAATTAAGTTTAATTCTTTTAAATATCCTTGAACGCCTGGAAGTGGACGTCCTGTACAAAGAACAACATAGACACCTTGTTCTTTTGCTTTTGTTAATGCAGCATGAACACGAGGAGTAATTTCGTGTTTTGAGTTAATCAAAGTTCCATCTATATCAATGGCAATTAATTTAATCATAGTTAGTCTCCTTTATTTTGTATCGTTGTTATTATAACATATTTCACAACTGAATGAAAAAGTACAAAAGACTTTTCTTCGTAGCTGAATTCTATGGTGAGTTCGCTAGTTTAGAAAAGTCTTTTTCCATTATTTCATTTGATTTGAGTAGACATCAAGTTTTGAAGCTAATGCTTGGAATTCTTGATAATCTTCGCTAAATAATTCGGATGTTCCTTCTGCAAACATTTCTCTTGGGAAGTATAAGCGTTCATCTCCACGGACTCTTCCTGAAATAGCAGATACAATCGAGCTGACAAGAGATAATTCGACCATATTTCCATTTCGTTCCATTAATTCAATTTGAGTTCTTGGTTTTACTGAATCTGGACGATAGAAATCATAAGGTAAATCATAACTATTATTAATAGCAGTATAATACTCGGTATTATAACCAACATTTTGTACAAGTTCTTTCATACGTTCAATGGTTGTCATGTCATTAACATGATTAAATGGCACGGATTTAAAGGGTCTACGATTAATAAATCGATCGGCTAAATCACTTAAAATCGCATCGTCTTCAATTTGCCAATGAGCAAAATAAGTGTTTAATACACTGTCATCTAGACGAAGGTAATCTTCTAATGTCCAATTTTTTTCAAAAAATGGTTTTAAGAAAGAAGCTGTATATTTTAATGGATGAGTCGTTGAATGATAACACTCAGTAGCACGTTTTAATAAGTGATTTAACACCACTTCCATCCCTCTTGATACTGGATGGAAATAAACTTGCATATACATTTGATAACGACTAACGACATAATCTTCTACAGCATGCATCCCTGAGAAGTTAAAGGCAATCCCACCTTTATATGGACGAATCACACGTAAAATTCGAGTTAAATCAAAGGTTCCATAATTTACTCCTGTGAAATAAGCATCTCGTAGTAAGTAATCCATTCTGTCAGCATCAATTTGACTAGAAATTAATTGAACAACTTGAGGGTTAGGATGTTTCTTTTGAATGACACTGGCTACTTCTTCCGGGAAAGTAGGAGAAACTGTTTTTAAAATTTTGTTCACTTCTGTGTCTGGTGACAAAATAATATCGATTGTAATTTGTTCATGATTTGTGTCGAAAATTTTTTCAAAAGCGTGAGAATAAGGACCATGTCCGATATCGTGTAATAGAGCGGCACATAGGACAACGAGTCGATTAGAGTCATCCCATAATCCATCATTTGGAGTCATGGATGGGTAGTTACGAACAAATTTGTCACAAATTCTTCTAGCAATTTCATAGACGCCTAATGAATGAGAAAAGCGAGAATGTTCAGCCGTATGGAAGGTGAACATAGAAGCGCCTGTTTGTTTAATTCGGCGTAATCGTTGCATTTCTCGGCTGTTAATTAAGTCTAAAATCACACGGTGTTGAATATGAATGTAATCATGAACAGGGTCACGTAATACTTTTTCACGAGATAATTCTTCAATATACATTAATCTTTTCCTCCTTATAATATCTGTGTTATTCGTTAAACTTTTCGAAGATTTAAACGTTCGATGGCTTTTTGGTAACTTGGTTCCGTTGCAAAATTAATTTCTGATTCTAATAATTCGCATTGACCATCTAATAGAGCTGTTAAAATGCGTTCTTTAACTTCTTGAACCGTTAGAGTTAAGTCTAATAATTGAGATAAATTCGCCATACTATCTGCATTGATAGTTGGATAATGCCAACGAGTTTCTTCTCCTTTAATACTTTCTTCATAAAAATCATGGATTAAGTTGCCACGTTCTTCTTGATTTCCATTAATACTCAGATAAATAGAGACACAAATGGAACTTTTGAAGCGTCTTTGCGCAATTCCAGCGAATTTCTTTCCTTGGATACTTAAGTCATAGTCTCCCGGACAATAGGAATCACCTACTTCAAAGGCTTGAATTTCTTTGTCTCCAATGGCTTCTGGAAAGGCACGCGTGATGAGTTCTTGCATCCATTCATAAACTTGAGTAATCGTTGCATTTTGTCTAGAAAATAATAAACTAATATTTAAAACGCCTGAGTTACTAACAACGGCTAAGCCTCCAGCATGACGAACAACTGGTGTGTAGTTTCGTTGTTTTAATAAGGCAACTCCCTCTTCTAAATAGGGTGTTTTAGTATCTGTCATTCCTAAAATGACTGTATCTTCCATTTCCCAAAAATGTAGAAAAGTTTCCGATGGGAATTGCACGAGATGATGTAAAATGGATTCATCCACTGCAAAGGGAACAAAATAGTCTTGCATTTGTTCTGATGAAGAGACAATCGTTTCTAGTAATTGTACTTGTTGATTTGTAATAGGTGTTTGTATCATAAAAAATCCTTTCCAATAAATTAGGAATACACTTACATTATAGCAAAAAAACGCGTATTCAGGCATAAAGAAGCGATTTTTTTGCCAAATTATTAAAGAATTTTCAAGATTTTAACGAAATGGTGGAGTTTTTCTTAGAGATTGAGTAGGATAAAGTTGAAAATAATACGAAAAGAGGGATTTTTTTGAAAATTTTAGTCGTAGATGACGATCGCGAGATTGTTGAATTATTATCGATTTATTTAAGAAATGAAAAATTTGAAATTGTAAAAGCTTATGACGGAAAACAAGCATTGGAAAAAATTCAAGCTTACTCAGATATTGATATGGTGATTTTAGATATTATGATGCCACGATTAGATGGAATATCTGTTGTGCATGAAATTCGTAAAACAAATGATACTTTACCGATTTTATTATTAAGTGCCAAATCAACTGATATTGATAAAATTCAAGGATTAACAAATGGGGCAGATGATTATGTAACGAAGCCTTTTAATCCATTAGAAGTGATTGCACGTGTAAAATCATTATTACGTCGAACTTCAGCTTTAACAAAAGAAAGTGAAAGTACCGAAGAAATTGCAATTGGTCCATTACTAATTAATAAAGGCTCTCATCAAGTAACAACATTGGATGGTTTAGAAATTCAATTAACCGTGTTAGAGTTTGGGATTCTATTTTTACTAGCAAGTCACCCTAATAAAGTATTTAGTGCAGATGAAATTTTTGAAACGGTATGGCAACAAGAAAGTATTGTCTCTACTAAAACTGTAATGGTTCACGTCAGTCATTTACGGGACAAGATTGCTGAAGCAACAGGTGGAGACAAAGTAATTGAAACCGTATGGGGAGTTGGCTATAAAATTGAAAGTAAATAGGAAATTTTTCCAAAAAAAGGCAGTTAGAGAGGAAAAACCTGCTGCTCTTTTGAAATTAACAGCCAGGGAAATTAGTGAATTATTTTTAGAAGGCGTTATTACACTCTGTATCGTCTTTGTTTTATATTTAGGGGCTTTAGTATTGTTGAATCAATTTCTAGATGCGCCTGGATACTTTGTAGATGGTAGTCGTTCCATTCGTCAAGCATGGAATGTAGCTCCTAGTGAAGTCCGATTGTATAAAAATATTTTTTCCATTAGCTCGATTATTTTTGCGATTGGATTTACTTATTGGCGTTTAATTCGCCGTTATCACCAAATGCAATTGTCTCATGTTTTAGAGGAATTACATTTGATTGCGCAAGGAGATTATGATCGAAGAATTCCTTTCCAATTAGCAGGAGACATGGGAAAAGTAGTGACGAGTATTAACCGTTTAGTAGATTCCACCGTAAGCGCTATGGAAGATGAACGAATGATTGAAAAATCAAAAGATGAATTGATTACAAATGTTTCTCATGATATTCGTACTCCTTTAACGTCTATTATTGGGTATTTAGGATTAGTCATTAATGGAAAGCCAAAAACACCCGAAGAAACAAAACGTTATGCAGAAATTGCGTATCATAAAGCGCAACAAATGAAAGCACTAGTAGATGATTTATTCGAATATACAACGACAAGTCCAAATGGAGCACCATTGCGATTGAATGACATTCCCGTAGCGAATTTCTTAGAACAAGTAGCAGCGGATTTTGAATTAGAAGCACAAAAACGTCAAATGACGATTGAAGTCATTCCACCAAAGAGAAAAATGGTTTTAGAAATGGATGCGGAAAAAATGGTGCGTGTTATTCATAACTTACTGTCGAATGCCATTAAATACGGTCGTGAAAATACAAAAATTACGATAGAAGTATTGGAACAAAAAGATATTGTAACCATTGCTGTTCGTAATATTGGAGAACCTATTTCTAAAGAAGTGTTGGAGCATTTATTTAGCCGTTTTTATCGTGCAGAAGGCTCTCGTTCGAAAGAAACAGGTGGAACAGGATTAGGTTTAGCCATTGCGGATAATATTGTTCGAAGTCATGGTGGGAGAATGTTAGCTGAATCCGTTGGAGAAGTGATTAGTTTTTATATTTGCTTGCCGAATGATACGGATATTTAGAGAAAAAGTATTTCTGAAATACCGACCCAAAAAGTTAGACTAAAAATCTAATCGTTGGAGGTCGGTATCTTTTTGCTAGTCATCATTTTATAAAATTGTTATGATAGAACAAAATGAATGTGGAGGAAGAAGTATGAAATTAACAACATGGAATGTGAATGGAATTCGTTCTGTTTTAAATAAAGGGGCTTTACAAGAATATGTATTAGAAGCTCAACCAGATATTTTATGTTTACAAGAAACAAAAGCACAGCCTGAACAAGTAGATTTAGGAATGGAATTTGCAGGCTATCATGCGTATTGGAATTCAGCAGTGAAAAAAGGATATTCTGGAACAGCCATTTTTACAAAGGAAGAACCGATTTCTGTTCAATATGGATTAGGAATTGAAGAACATGATCAAGAAGGACGTGTTATTACAGCAGAATATGCGGACTATTATTTAGTGACAGTGTATACGCCAAATGCAAAACGTGATTTAACTCGTTTAAGTTATCGTCAAGTATGGGAAGATGATTTCTTAGCGTTTATTAAAAAATTAGAAGAAACAAAGCCGGTTATTTTCTGCGGAGACTTAAATGTTGCGCATAAGGAAATCGATTTGGCAAATCCAAAAACAAATACAAAAAATGCAGGATTTACAAAAGAAGAGCGTGAAAAATTTGATCAAATTGTAGAGAACGGCTTAGTAGATGCGTTCCGTTTTCGTTACCCGGATACAGTAGGAGCTTATACTTGGTGGAGCTATATGGGTGGCGCTCGTGCAAGAAATATTGGATGGAGAATTGACTATTTTGTTGTATCAAAAGTGTTAACTTCTCGCATTCAAGAAGTGAAAATTCGTGCGGATGTAACCGGAAGTGACCACTGTCCAGTGGAAATGGAAATCATCTAAGAGTTTACAAAACATGTCTGAATTTTGATAGGGAGGGACTATGAAGGTTCAGACTTTTTTGTTGAGTAGGAATCTGCTCATAATCTGCTCACATTCTGCTCAAAATTTGCTCATTTTTTTGAATTCACTTAAAATGAAGATGTATGACTGGGCAAGAACGTTTGTTCGTAATAAAAAAGAAACTATGCTATACTAAGGTGAACGCCTAAGGGCAGAGTTTTTGATTATAGATAGAAATAGAGGAAGATGGAATGGCGAAAGATCAGATTATCGTTCGTGGAGCACGCTCCCATAATTTAAAAAATATTGATGTGACGATTCCAAGAGATCAATTAGTAGTAATTACAGGATTATCCGGTTCAGGGAAGAGTTCACTAGCTTTTGATACATTATATGCAGAAGGGCAAAGAAGATATGTAGAGAGTTTATCAGCTTATGCACGACAATTTTTAGGGCAAATGGATAAACCAGATGTTGATAGTATTGATGGATTAAGTCCAGCAATTGCGATTGACCAAAAAACAACTTCTCGTAATCCTCGTTCAACTGTCGGAACAGTGACGGAAATTAATGATTATTTGAGATTACTATATGCACGTGTAGGAAAACCGTATTGTCCAAATGACGGCACTCTAATTGAAAGTCAGTCGATTGAACAAATGGTGAATCGTGTAATGGAATTGCCAGAAAGAACAAAAATTCAAATTTTAGCTCCGATTGTAAAAGGGAAAAAAGGAGAACATAAAAAGGTTTTCGAATCGATTCAAAAAGACGGCTATATTCGTATTCGAGTAGATGGCGAAATGATGGAGACAACGGATGAAATTTCATTAGAAAAAAATAAAAAACATTCGATTGAAATTGTTGTTGACCGTATTATTGTGTCAGACAAGAGCCGTTCAAGATTATTCGACTCATTAGAAGCAGCACTTCGTTTAGCAGAAGGGTATGCGATTGTCGATGTCATTGGGCAAGAAGAAATCTTGTTTAGTGAGCATTATGCTTGTCCTCATTGTGGATTTACTATTGGAGAATTAGAGCCACGTCTGTTTTCATTTAATGCACCTTTTGGAGCTTGTCCGGAATGTGATGGATTAGGAATGAAATTAGAAGTGGATATCGATTTAGTCATTCCAGATAAAGAGAAAACTTTAAATGAAGGAGCATTAGCCCCTTGGAATCCGATTAGTTCGAACTATTATCCAGAAATGCTGCGCCAATTTTGTGAGCAGTTTAAAGTTCCAATGGATTTACCTTTTGAAACATTAACCCAATCTCAGAAAAATCTAGTATTATATGGTTCTGGAGATGCCACTTTCCATTTCCATTATGAAAATGAATTTGGGGGCGTTCGTGATGTGGATGTGCCTTTTGAAGGAGTCATTGTCAATGTAAAACGACGTTATCATGAAACAAATAGTGATTATACAAGAGAACAAATGCGTCAATATATGACGGAGTTATCGTGTAAAGCTTGTCATGGACATCGTTTAAATGAACAGGCATTAGCGGTAAAAGTAAACCATAAACATATTAGTGAAGTGTTAGAACTTTCTGTTGATGAAGAAATTGAATTTTTCAAAGACTTAACCTTATCTCCACAAGATGAACAAATTGCTGCTCCTATTTTAAAAGAAGTGCAATCTCGTTTAACATTCTTGAAAAATGTTGGTTTGCAATATTTAAACCTTAGCCGTGCAGCAGGAACTTTATCAGGGGGAGAAGCGCAACGAATTCGTTTAGCAACTCAAATTGGATCGAATTTATCAGGTGTATTATATATTTTAGATGAGCCATCG
>ERZ773207.341-NODE-341-length-16951-cov-14.051136_pt1 | contig 16951 bp, 15 predicted proteins | sample MGYA00580997_ERZ773207 | MGnify/ENA primary metagenome ERZ773207 (study PRJEB29015, sample SAMEA2738170) | human oral metagenome | biome: human oral; feature: human-associated habitat; material: saliva | place: China | collected 2239 ... | reverse complement strand
GCGTGGGCGGAACTATCACCCTCAGCGCTGCCCAACACGCAGAGCGCCGGGGCGTTCACCTTCTGCTCACGCGGGGAGGCGAACGCACGAGACTGCGAAGACTCCGCGACCGCCCCAGAGGTCAGTGCAGTCAGCAGCGGAGCGTAGATAGCGCTCGCCTGCAGGGGCATGAGAATCAGCGGCGGAACAGATGCGGAAAGCTCCGACTGCAAGCTGCTCTGCAGCGCCTGCAGATACTTCTCCTGCTGCACGCCCGGCAGACAATGCACGCTCACACCCGGCACCACAGCCAGAGTCTGCACCAGACGGTTGATTCGCTGCTGATCAGTGCTATCAGCGCCAGCCAGTAGAACGTGTACCGAACCCGGATAACCCGCCACCAGCTGCACCAGGTAGGCGCGCAGATGCGCCTCCTCCAGCTTCAGGTAGTGGCCGAGAGTCGGGGTGGGGAGCGGTAGATAGTGGGGTGCATCCTGCTTCTCCAGCGTGCCCAGCGGGAGGTTGCGGCCGCGCAGGTAGGGGTGACGAGGACCACATCCGAGCACAATAGCCGGGTAGGCGGCATCATGCAGGGCGGAGGGGCCCGAAATCGCCAGGTCGCCCGCGGTCGGCAGGACGAGGGCACGTTCCTTCTCCTGCAGTGCCGCCTGATGAGTCTGCTGCGATGCGGCACGGTTCTCCGCCCGACCGCCAAAGAAATGCAGAAGCATCAGCAGCGAAGACGCCGCAGACATCAGCAGAAGGAACCACATGCCGGTCACCAGCGCAATAATCAGACCCACCACAATGGGCAGGCACACGCTCAACAGAATCTGCTTGAGCTTACGCGGCGCCGGAGGGTTCACCACCACCGGCTCGAAGGGGTTGCCGGCATCGCCCAGGGGAGCGAGCGTCTGTGCGGGCTCGCCAGAGGAAGATTCGGGGGTAATGGTGGCGTTCGCATTCTCGGCGATGCGTTCGCCGTCAGCGCTGGGGGAGGTGAGCATGCAGAGTGAGGAGCCCAGGCGGAAAGGTTCGTTCCAGCGCAGGATGCGCGGCTCAGTGCCCTGTGCCTTCTCGCTACTTGCGTTCGCGGCGGGGTGCTTCTCGATCCAACGGATGCCGGAGCTATCGGCGTAGAAGCTACCGTGCACCGGCTTGAGGAAGGGATCCCGCAGGTGAATATGGCGCGGCTGTTCTCCTCCGCGGGCAGCTAGAGCCGCCCTACCGAGGCTGGTTCGGCCGCGGCTGATGGGGAAGGTTGCGCCCGCGTCGGGGCCGCGCAGAATGTGTAGCAGGCTGACGGCGGGTGCGTTCAGGGGCTGAGATTCGTTCGGAAGGTGGATATTTAGCGCATCCGAGGCGTTGAGGGGGTTCTGATCGTGTGCCGGGCGTAGCTGGAACGTCGCCTCCCGCGCCTTAGAGTGCGCGCCGGGTGCAGAGTGTTGCAGAGCGCGGTTGAGCGCCTGCTCTAGAGCCTGCTGGTTTGCACTGTCTGCGTTACCGGAGTGCAGCTGTATTCCGTTGGGTGCCGCCTCGCCGTCGAGTCGGAGTACGCGGGGGTAGGGGAGCGCGTCGGTGGTGTTGTGGTGGTCGAGAAAGAAGAGAGTCATACCCTCAGAAAACATTAAAAAGTATTAAAGCTCAATAAATTATCTATATATAAACTAAGATGTTCGTATTTTTTGAATTTTTCACCCAATTTTTCAAAAAAGCTGTGAATAAACCGCCTCAATCACCTCTCGTATGTGCCAGCGCGTATCCCCAAATGTGCCGGTAGGGGTGCTTCTTTGTGGCGCCTGAGGGCCTTGAAGCGCTCGCCCCGACCCACCTCTGTATCTGCGGCTCTACGCGGCGGCTAACTGCCACGGTAAACAGAACAGTAAACAGGGCAGGGTGAATATTTACCCGTAAATAAAATTCCTTCCCCAAAAGCGGACCGCAAAAATACGCAGAAGAAAGAGCTTTCTTGAATCCGCTTGACCTCGGGGTTCGTGAAGAATATTCACCCAGGGAAAGAGTGTGCGAACAATAGTCCAAAAGCCTCTAAAAGCACGTCATAAGTATGCGTAGTGCTTGATAAACAGGTATCTTAGATTATGACTATATCCATCGCGGGAGGGGCTTTTTGTACCCAACCGTGCGGATTGCGGCGCGACTGAGAACCCTCGGATGTGTCCAATCTGGTAGGTGAATACCGCCCTCGCAGAAGCGGCGGTGCGCCGTGATAATACAGGAGAAAACATTGACCGCTGACCTCGTAGTAGTCGGTTCGGGCCTCTTTGGTCTGACCATCGCAGAACAGGCTGCCACTGAGCTGGGCCTGAAGGTTGCCCTGCTGGACCGCCGTTCCCACATCGGTGGTAACGCATACAGCGAGAAGGAGAAGCAGACCGGTATTGAGGTGCACCGCTACGGTGCGCACCTGTTCCACACCTCCAATGAGCGTGTCTGGGAGTACGTGAACCGTTTCACCGAGTTCACCAACTACGTACACCGCGTGTACACCCGCCACAACGGCATCGTGTACCCCATGCCCATTAACCTGGGTACCATCAACCAGTTCTTCAACGCCGCTTACTCTCCCGCAGAGGCAAAGGCGCTCATCGCTGAGCAGGCTGGCGAGCTGGCTGGTACTGACCCGCAGAACCTGAACGATAAGGGTATCTCCCTGATTGGTCGCCCCCTGTACGAGGCGTTCATCAAGCACTACACCGCTAAGCAGTGGCAGACCCCGCCGGAAGAGCTGCCCGCATCCATCATTTCCCGCCTGCCGGTTCGCTACAACTACGACAACCGCTACTTCAACGACAAGTACGAGGGTCTGCCCGTTGACGGCTACGCAGCATGGCTGGAGCGTATGGCGGCGCACCCGAACATTGAGGTGCACCTGAACACTGACTTCTTCGAGCCCGGTCACCAGTACTCTCGCGAGAACGTCCTGGGTCAGATTCCCGTGGTCTACACCGGCCCGGTTGACCGCTACTTCGACTACGCTGAGGGCGACCTGTCCTGGCGTACTATCGACCTGGAAGAAGAAGTCCTGCCGATTGAGGACTTCCAGGGTTGCTCCGTGATGAACTACCCCGATGCTGATGTTCCGTTCACCCGCATCCACGAGTTCCGTCACTTCCACCCCGAGCGTGACTACACCAAGGACGCAACCGTCATTATGCGCGAGTACTCTCGCTTCGCTAACAAGGGTGACGAGCCGTACTACCCGGTCAACACCTCCGTGGACCGTGAGAAGCTGCTGGCGTACCGCGACCTGGCTAAGGGCGAGAACAATGTGCTGTTCGGTGGCCGCCTGGGTACCTACAAGTACCTGGATATGCACATGGCTATCGGTGCTGCACTGTCCATGTTCGACAACAAGATCCGCCCGCACTTTGCTGATGGTGCGAAGCTCGAGTCCGGTGGTGTTGACGCATAACCATGGCTGATAAGACTTTGAAGAACCTGCAGCGGGTTATTTTCCCGAGCGCAGTTGAGACCGACGTTGTCCCCCTGTACGTGGATGCGAGTGTTGCAACCGGCGTTCAGCTGCCCACCCGTATTGATGGTGACGCTTCCACCTCCATTGCGGAGGCGATGAACACCTCCGGTCAGTCTGTGTCGAGCGCCAGCGCGAACCGTGATGCCGCGAACAGCCTGAACAGCCGCCGCTCCATCACCGTGAATGCGGGTCAGAGCCTGTCTTTTGGTACGTACTTCAACGCATTCCCCGCTTCGTACTGGCGCCGCTGGACTGACCTGAAGAAGGTCGTGCTGAGCGTTCAGACTCGCGGTGAGGGCATGGTCATTGTGTACAAGTCCAATGGCCGTGGCGTGATTCAGCGCGTGGATGCGAAGCTGCTCTCCGGCGAGGAGACCAACACCTTCACCCTGCCCCTGGCACCGTTCGGTGACGGCGGCTGGTACTGGTTTGACCTGGCTGGCACCGGCGACCTTGAGCTGATTGAAGCGAACTGGCTGGGCGACATTGAGCCCCGCGCAGACGTGAAGGCAGGTCAGGCGACCGTGCAGATTACCACCATGAACAAGGTGGAGTACTGCATCAACAACATTCGTGCTCTGGGTGAGAGCCCCGAGATTTTCGATGCTGTGCACGAGTTCCTGATCGTGGATCAGGGCACCCAGAAGGTGCAGGATCACGAGGACTTCGAAGAGGTCGTCAAGCCCCTCTCCGGCAAGTTCCGCATCATCAACCAGGGCAACCTGGGTGGTTCCGGTGGCTTCTCGCGCGGCATGTTCGAGGCTGTCAACAACGGCTCCGACTACGTGCTGCTGCTCGATGACGACGTCATCGTTGAGCCCGAGTCGATCCTGCGTATGGTGACCTTCGCGAACTACTGCAAGGAACCCACCATCGTGGGTGCGCACATGTTCGACATGTTTGACCGTTCGGTCCTGCACGCATTCGGTGAGGTTGTTGACCCGTGGCGTAACTTCTACGCTAAGCCGCACGAAGACATGGCGATGGGCCACAACCTGGGCCACCACAACCTGCGTAACACCCCGTGGCTGCACCGCCGCGTGGACGTGGACTACAACGGCTGGTGGATGTGCCTCATCCCGACCACCGTCATTAAAGAAATCGGTCTGTCTCTGCCCCTGTTCCTGAAGTGGGATGACGCTGAGTACGGTCTGCGCGCTAAGGCCGCGGGCTTCGCTACCGTGTCCTTCCCCGGTGCGGGTGTGTGGCACGTGTCCTGGACCGATAAGGATGACTCGGTCGGCTGGCAGGCGTACTACCACGAGCGCAACCGCCTCATTACGGCGCTGCTGCACTCGCCCTTCGATAAGGGTGGCCGCGTGCTGCTGGAGTCCCTGTTCTTGGACGTCAAGCACACGCTGTCCATGCAGTACTACACCGAGGCTGGCCGCCTGATGGCGCTTGAGGATCTGCTCTCGGGCCCCGATCACCTGCACCCCTCGCTTTCGCAGCGTCTGCCGGTGATTCGTGCGATGGCTAAGGAGTACCCGGAGTCTCAGGTGAAGCCGAACGTGGATGACTTCCCGGCTATCCAGACGAAGAAGCCTCCGTTCCGTGGTCGCCGTTCCTTCGCATCTCCCGGTTACAAGAAGCTTGCTTCGTGGACCGCGAAGACTGTTGCTCGTCAGCTGTTCAAGCCGGTGAGTGAAGAGGCGAAGGCTCACCCGCAGATTCAGCTGAACTACGGTGAGACTAACTGGTGGACCCTGTCGAAGTTCGATTCGGCTCTGGCGACTAACGCTGAGGGTACCGGCCTGTTCTGGTACCGCCGCGACCCCGAGCAGCTCAAGTCGAAGCTGGCTCAGGCCGCTAAGCTGCACGTTCAGCTGGTGACCGGCTGGGATAAGCTGCGTGAGCAGTACCGTGCGAAGGCAGCTGAGGTTGCCTCCTACGATGCGTGGGCTAAGACCTTCGCTGAGCATACGGATTCTGAGCTGACCCGATGAACGATCTGAAGTCTGTTCCCCTGAAGGCGCCCGGCCGTGGGCGCGGCATCCTGGATGCGGTGAAGAACCGCTACCTGCTTCGACTGCTGGTCGATAAGGAAATCCAGGTCCGCTACCGCGGCTCGGTGCTGGGCATTTTGTGGTCGTACATTAAGCCGGGTGTGCAGTTCCTGGTGTTCTACATTGCCATGGGTATGTTCCTTGGCTTGGAACGCGGTATGCACAACTATGCGGTGTACCTGTTCTCGGGCATGATTGCCATTAACTTCTTCTCGGAGGGTTTTGGCAATGGTGCTCGCGCCATGGTGGTTAACAGCGCGCTGATTCGTAAGATTTACCTGCCGCGTGAGCTGTTCTCGCTGTCGACGGTGTGGGTGGCTCTGGTGCATTTTGTGCCTCAGATTGCCGTGATGTTGCTGGCCTGCTTCTTGGTGGGCTGGTCCCCGACCTTCCTGGCTTTTGGGTCGATTCTGGCGGGCATGCTCATCGTGATGCTGCTGTCTTACGGTCTGGGTCTGATTTTCGGTGTGGCTAACGTGTTCTTCCGCGATTCGGAGAACATTGTGGACATGCTGCTGATGGTGGCTACTTGGTTCTCGCCGGTGCTGTACTCCTGGACCATGGTGCGTGACACCCTCTACCCGTGGGTGTTCAATGTGTTCATGATTAACCCGCTGACCGTTGCGGTGGAGCTGTTCCACTATGGCTTCTGGCATCCGACGCTCCGTCCTGAGGATTTGGCGCTTCCTGCTTCGCAGGTGGTTCCGCATCTCTTCAGCTTCTGGACTCCGATTGCCATTGGTATTTCTCTGCTGACCGTTTTGATTGGTGATTTGCTCTTCCGTAAGTTTGAGGGCAACTTCGCCCAGGAGCTCTGATTCTGTGGATATTAAGAAGCTTGAGTTCCCGCCGGTGAGCCCGGACGCTCCCGTTGTGATTCACGTGGAGAATTTGGTGAAGCGCTTTGTTCTGCGCCACACCCGTTCGATGAAGGAAGCTTTTGTGTGGCTGATTAAGGGCCGCAAGGGTGATCTTTCGGAGAAGTTCAATGCGCTCAATGGCGTGAGCCTGGACATTCGTCAGGGTGAGCGTGTGGCTCTTCTGGGTCTGAACGGCTCGGGTAAGTCCACGCTGCTGAAGATGATTTCTGGCGTGATGCGCGCCGATGAGGGTGAGGTTCTCACTCGCGGCAATATTGCGGGTCTGATTGAGGTGGGCGCTGGTTTCCACCCGGATCTGACCGGTCGCGATAACGTATACCTCAACGGCGCGATCTTGGGTATGTCCAAAGAGGAGATTGAGGCTTCCTTCGATTCGATTGTGGATTTCGCTGAGATTCACGACTTTATCGATACTGAGGTGAAGTTCTACTCTTCGGGTATGTACCTGCGTCTGGCGTTCTCGGTTGCGGTTCATACGAACCCGGATATCTTCCTGGTGGATGAGATTCTTGCGGTGGGCGATGAGCCGTTCCAGAAGAAGTGTATTGCGAGGATTCAGGAGCTGTGCTCTGCCGGTAAGACTCTTGTCGTGGTGAGCCATGACCTGGATTTGGTGTCGAAGATTTGTGACCGCGGCGTGGTGCTGGAGCACGGTAACCTGCGTTTTGACGGTCCGATTAAGGAAGCCGTGAAGGTGATTCGTGGCGGCAACTAGCCGCTAGATGATTGCTGGTGATGGGGCGTGTATTCCCGATGGGGGAGTGCACGCCCCTTTGCTGTGCCCGAAAGTTGTGCCCGAGAAGTTGCTGGGCTGGATAGGGTTCTAACGTTTCGGCATGGGCGGCATGGGTAGTAGGGGCGGCAGGGGCTGCTGCGGGGGTTTTAAGACGAAATGTTACGTGTGCACCGAGTGCAAGATGGCGGTGGTCGGCGGTAAGCGGTTCAGGAGGCGCACGTGCAATTGTTCTGCAAGTCACAGCTGACTAGGCGTTTTGGATTTTGATGCACATTGGGTAACGATGTGTGCAATTCTGTGCATCAAAAATACTCAAATACTATACTCGTAAATATTAAGGGGCGTTTTATTACATTTTGATAAATTTGATGCGCTGAGGGTAGGGTGATGATGGCATTGATGTATCAATGCTTCACCGTATTCCACACAACCACACCACGCACAGCATCGGATCATTTCAATGGAGAACACCGTACTGGATACCCGGGCGGAGCATCTAACTCTGCTCGAAGAAAATATCCGTGAGGCAATGCGCCACCGCAGCCTGGACCCGCACGAGGACCAGCGCGCCGTTCGCGGGCTCATTGACGAGCACCTGAACGATTACGAACAGCGCCGCACCCGAATCTCCCTGCCCGATTTGGGCGACCGCGAATCCGTGATTCAGCGCCTGCACGATGAAATCTGCGGCTTCGGCGTGATCCAGCCGTTCCTCGATGATGAGAGCGTTGAAGAAATCTGGATTAACTCTCCCGACGAAATCTTTATCGCCCGCAACGGCGAAAGTGAATTGACCGGTCTGCACCTGAGCGCCGAGGCGATTAATAGCCTACTGGAGCGCATGCTCAAGCCTTCGGGTCGCCGCGTGGACCTTTCCTCCCCGTTTGTTGACGCATCCCTGCCGGACGGCTCCCGTCTACACGCGGTGATTCCGGATATTACCCGCAGGCACACGAGCATCAATATCCGTAAGTTCGTGGTGCGTGCCCGCCGTCTGCCCGATCTGGTGCGCATGAACTCGCTGAGTGCCGGCGCGGCGTCCCTGCTGCACGCGGCGGTGGAGAGCGGCATGAACATCCTCGTGTCGGGTGCAACCCAGGCGGGTAAGACCACGATGCTGAACTGCCTGTCGGCATCTATTCCGCCGCGTGAGCGCGTGATTACGTGCGAAGAGATCTTTGAGCTCGCGGTTCCGCTCCGCGATGTGGTGGGTCTGCAGTGCCGCCAGCCGAACCTTGAGGGAACCGGCGCGATTGAGCTGCGCCGCCTGGTCAAGGAGGCTCTGCGTATGCGCCCGGACCGCATCCTCATTGGTGAGGTGCGTGAGGCGGAGTCCCTGGACATGCTCATTGCGCTTAACGCGGGTCTGCCGGGCATGTGCACGATTCACGCGAACTCGGCGCGTGACGCGGTGACCAAGATTTGTACCCTGCCGTTGCTGGCGGGCGAGAATATTTCCTCGGCGTTCGTGGTGCCGACCGTGGCGTCCTGCTTTGACATTGTGGTGCATTGCGGTCGCGATTCGCGCGGTCAGCGTCAGGTCGAAGAAATCAGCATGCTGGGCGGCCGCGTTGAGGACGGCGTGATTGAAATGTCCCCGCTGTTTGTGCGTCGTGACGGTCGGATGGTGTGCGTGGCGTTGGAGCTGCCGAACCCTGACCGTTGGATTCGTGCTGGTCACCGCCCCGAGCAGGTGCTGGCGGCGGCGAAGGCGGGTCAGTAATGCCCCTGTTTCTGAGCCTGATTTTGGGGTTGGGCGTCTGCCTGATTTACCTTTCCTGCTTTCCTGATAATGGCAAGCCGCCGAAGCCGAGTAACGACCCGGCGCTGGTTGTGGCACTGCGTAAGGCGGGTATGCATTCGCTGACTCCTCGCACGTTCATGTGGGTGAGCGTTGCCAGCGGTGTGAGCGCGTCGGTTCTGCTGCTGATGCTTACTCAGCTTTTGCCGCTGGGTCTGCTGGGCCTGATTGGTGGTTTTGTGGCGCCTCGCGTGGTTGTGAATCATCGTGCCCGCGCGGCGGATGCCCGTATTTGGCAGTTGTGGCCGGATGCGGTGGATCACCTGCGTTCGGCGATTCGAGCCGGTTTGTCCCTGCCGGAGGCGCTGATTCAGCTCTCTTACCGCGGCCCGGAAGAGCTGCGTGATGCTTTCGCCCATTTTTCGCGTGATTACCGTGCGTCGGGTGAGTTCGTGCCGTCGCTGAACCGTTTGAAGGAGTACCTTTCTGACCCGGTGGCGGACACCATCATTGAGGCTTTGAAGATTGCCCGCGAGGTGGGCGGTTCGGACCTGGGTAAGCTGCTGGGTACGCTGAGTGATTTTCTGCGTGAGAATGCGCGTACCCGTTCGGAGCTTCTGGCGCGTCAGTCGTGGACTGTGAATGCGGCTCGCCTTTCCTGTGTGGCGCCCTGGTTTGTGCTGTGTCTGATGGCGACTCAGCCTGCCGCGCGCATGGTTTATAACTCGTTTGCCGGTGCGATGCTGATGATTGCCGGTGCCGCTATTTCTTTGGCGGCGTACCGTCTGATGTTGCGTATTGGTGAGTTGCCGCGTGAACGGAGGGTTTTCGGATGAACCTGCCTCTGATTTTTGGTCTGTTGTTGGCGGCCGGCGTGGGGCTGATTCTTTCGTCGGTGCTGAATACTCGCAGTATTTCGTTTTCTGATCGTGTGGCGTCGCAGCTGCGCGGTGAGACTCTGCGTGAGTCGCTGTTGAAGGAGCAGGGGCGCCGCGAGCCGAGCCTGCTGGAGGCGATTTCGGCGTTCTGTGCGCCGCTTCTGCGTTCGCTGTCTTCGTCGTTGAGTGGCTCGTCGCTGAGTGATAGTTCGGTGCAGGAGCGTCTGCGCCGGGCTGGCTCTTCGCAGAGTGTGAGTGCGTTTCGTGCTGAGCAGCTGCTGTGGGCTCTTGCCGGTGTGACCGTCATGAGTGCCCTGACCGTTATCGGTGTGGTGCAGGAGCGTTTCTCGATTCTGGTGGCTCTTGTGCTGGTGCTGGTGAGCGGTTTGAGTGGTTTTCTGGCGCGTGACTGGTGGCTGGGTGAGGCGGTAACTAAGCGTGAGAAGCAGCTGGTTGCTGAGTTCCCGGCGCTGGCGGAGATGATGGCGCTGTCGGTGACGGCGGGTGAGTCGGCGTTGGCAGCTTTGGAGCGTATCTGTTTGACTTCTCGCGGCGAGTTGGCTCGTGAGTTTTCTGAGATTTTGGCGCAGACCCGCACTGGCGTTTCGCTCTTGAGTGCGCTGCAGGAGTTCGCGGAGCGTACTCGCGTTCCGGCTCTGAGTCGCTTCGTTGAGGGTATTGCTGTTGCGATTGAGCGCGGTACCCCTCTGGCTGATGTGTTGCGTGCGCAGGCTCAGGATGTGCGCGATAACGCTAAGCGTGAGCTGATGGAAACAGCCGGTAAGAAGGAGATTGCGATGCTCGCCCCGGTGGTGTTTTTCATCCTGCCGCTGACCGTAATTTTTGCGGTCTTCCCGGGCCTGTCGCTCATGCGTTTGAACTTTTAGATTTTGCGGCGGGTGCACACCGTACCGGCCGCGCCGCGGTGGGCTGGGCTGATTGCCCGGTGCGCCGCACCAACCACACACTACACCCTTTGATAGAAGGAGAAAATCATGTTCCGTCGTTTCCGCACCACCCTCACCGTGCTGATCGCCCTGGCTGTCGCATCCGTGCTGGCTCTGCGTCTGAAGAACAAGCAGGATGACCCCGAGCGCGGCGACGTGCCCGGTTGGGTCATGATCACCATGATGAGCGCCGTGCTGGTTGCCGCTATCCTGGCGATTGCTCAGCCGGCTCTGACCAAGATGTTCAACGACGCGATTGCTCTGGTTCACCAGTAATGCGTAAGTCCCGATTCGCTTCTGAGCTGACTGCCGCTGAGCTCTCCTCTGCGGAACATTCTGTGGAGGATAGCGAACGCGGTGACGCCAGCACGGAATTCGTCATGGTCGGTGCGCTGTTGGTGTTGCTGACCATGGCGATTCTGCAGGTTTCTTTCGCCCTGTATGCACGAACTATGTTGGTGGATGCTGCGGCGGCTGGGGCACGTTACGGTACGATGCGTGACCGCACTCCGCAGGAGGGCATGGAGCGTACCCGTCAGCTGATTGAAGGGGCTCTTCCGTCTTCGTATGCTGAGAATATTTCGTACCGTCAGAGTAGTGATTCTACGGGTGTGCGCACCTTGGAGGTGACGGTGAAGTCGCCTTTGCCGGTGCTGGGTCCGTGGGGTTTTCCGGATTCTATTGAGGTGAAGGGGCATGCGATTTATGCGGAGCATCGTTCCGGTGATTAGTGGCTTTTCGCTTCGGCAGCGCGTGATGGAACGCTTGAAGAGCCGCTCTAATCGATCTCTTTCTGATCGGCCTCGTTCTGGTCGGCACAGCCCCGAAGAGGGTAGCGCCATTGTGGAGTTCCTGGGTTTGGGTATTACTCTGCTCATCCCGGTGCTCTACGGCATTCTGACGATTTTTAGCTTGCAGTCTTCGGTGATGGCGGCTCATGCGGCGAGCGCCCAGGTGGTGCTGTACGTGCAGGAGCAGCCGCAGGATTCGTCGGTCGGTCCTGATTTGGCTCAGCGCCTGGCGGTGCATGCTGCCGCGGATTACGGGGTTGAGCCCTCCGATGTGAGCGTGTCGTTGAGCTGTGCGTCGGGGGAGTGCGTCTCAGGTACGAAGGCGTACGCCACGGTGACGGTTCAGGCGCGTCTGCCGCTGCTGCCTTCGTTTATGGGTGGCGGCGTGATTCCGGTGAGCTCTCATGCGACGAGTTGGGGGTCTGGTCATGCTGATTCCTAACGGTACGCCGGCTCGCCTGCTTTCCTCTGTGCGAGAGCGCTACGCTAACGCAAGCCGTCAGGCGCGTGCCCACCTGCTCACTCGAGCCCGTGTGCAGAGCCGGGCGCTTGCCTCTGACCCGGTCGCCTCTAAGCCTCTCGCATCAGGTCCGGAAGAGGGCAGTATTGCTCCGCTGATTGTGGGCATGCTGGCGTTGCTGTTGCTCATCGGTTCGGTGACAGTGGCAATTACGGGCGCGTATCTGCAGACTCAGCATCTGCAGGATGTGGCGGACGCTCAGGCGAACTCGATTACCCGCACGATCCGCACCCCGGAGGAGGCGAACGGTTCGGCGGCATGGGAGTATGCGAGCGCGTACCTGGCTGAGGTTCAGCCGGGGCAGGATTTTCATGCGTTGCGTCTGGAGAACGTGTCCGTGGATTCTGACCACAGTGTGCACGTGTACCTGTCGGCTCGTATTCGTCCGCCGCTGCTGTCGATTCTGGTGACTGATGGTATTGAGGTGACCGCTCACGGTTCGTCGCGTTTGAAGACGAGCCAGGGCCCGTCCACCGATTAGAGGCGTTGTGAGCCCCATAGACTGCGAGGGTGCATCCGCAAGGTAGTGTAACGGCTAGCGGATGCGCCCTCGTTTTATGTCCCCATTTTGTTGCCGTTTTTGTTCCCAACCTGTTCCCGCAGCGCGGCTTCTGCCCTCTACCTGCCCCATCCTTCTGCGCTGTGGGCTGTTGCGGGCTGTAACGGCGGGACTTTCTGGCCGTTTCACGATAGTGTTAAAAGCTATGGCATCCTTCGACTTTTCTGCTGAGATTAAAGAGCTTCGCGCTATCTTTGCCTCGATTGCCGCAGTGAGCGACATCGAGGGGATTGAGCGCGCCATTGAGGACCTGTCTGCGCAGGCCGCCGCACCCGATTTGTGGGATGACGTGGAGAACGCGCAGAAGGTGACGAGCGCACTGTCGTATAAGCAGTCGGAGCTGAATCGTCTGCGTTCGCTGTCTTCTCGCATTGATGATGTTGAGGTGATGGTGGAGCTTGCCGAAGCGGAGGATGAGGAGACCGCCGCCGAGCTGCTCGCTGATGCTGAACGCGAGTGCGGTGAGATCCGCGCCAAGCTGGAAGAGCTTGAGGTGCTGGTGCTGCTGTCGGGTGAGTACGATCAGCGTGAGGCTGTGGTGACGATCCGTTCGGGCGCCGGCGGCGTGGATGCTGCTGATTTCGCGGAGATGCTGCTGCGCATGTACCTGCGTTGGGCGGAGAAGAACGGCTACCCGACGAAGGTTCTGGACACCTCCTACGCTGAGGAGGCGGGCCTGAAGTCGGTGACCTTTGAGGTGAATGCGCCGTACGCTTTTGGTCGCCTGTCGGTGGAGGCGGGTACTCACCGCCTGGTGCGTATTTCGCCGTTCGATAATCAGGGCCGCCGCCAGACGTCGTTCGCGGCGGTTGAGGTGATTCCTCTGATTGAGCAGACGGATGCTATTGAGATTCCCGAGTCTGAGATTAAGGTGGATGTGTTCCGCTCGTCGGGCCCGGGTGGTCAGTCGGTGAATACGACGGATTCGGCGGTGCGTATGACTCACTTGCCGACCGGTATTGTGGTGTCGATGCAGAATGAGAAGTCGCAGTTGCAGAACCGTGCGGCGGCTTTGCGTGTGCTGCAGTCTCGCCTGTTGCTGCTGCGTAAGGAGCAGGAGGACGCGAAGAAGAAGGAGCTTGCCGGTGATATTAAGGCAAGCTGGGGTGATCAGATGCGCTCCTATGTTCTGCATCCGTACCAGATGGTGAAGGATCTGCGTACCGGCTATGAGGAGGGTAATACCTCTAATGTTTTGGATGGCGGTTTGAACGCCTTTATTGATGCTGGTATTCGCTGGCGTGCTTCGGGGCGCGCGGCTGAAGAGAGCTAAGACGTATAAGGATTGAGTGATGGCTCAGAAAAAGAAGAAAGACGCGAAGAAGGACCCGAATAACGCGATTATTGCCCAGAATAAGAAGGCTCGCCACAACTACAACATTGTGGATACCTATGAGGCGGGTATTGTTCTGCTGGGTACTGAGGTGAAGTCTCTGCGTGATGGTGGGGCGTCCATTGTGGATGGTTTCTGCCAGGTGACCGATAACGAGATGTGGCTCGAGGGTATTCATATTGCGGAGTACGGTTACGGTACGTGGACGAACCATGCGGCTCGTCGTCGCCGTAAGCTACTGCTGCATCGTTCTGAGATTAATAAGTTGGCGCAGAAGCTGAAGGAGACCGGTTACACGGTGGTTCCGTTGAAGCTGTACTTCTCGAATGGTCGTGCGAAGGTTGAGATTGCTTTGGCGACCGGTAAGCGTGAGTACGATAAGCGCCAGGCTTTGCGTGAGCGTCAGGATGACCTGGAGGCGCGCCGCGCGATGCGTTACCGCAACCTCGGCTAGAGCTGAGGCAACGGCGGGGACCTGCCTAACTGGTCCCTGTCTAGCTGGGGCCTGCGGCTGGGGTCCGTGGCTGGGGTCTGGGCGCGGTTTCTCGCGTATTTCTCGCGTATAATGGTTGGAAATTCGTGGCGTACCGCGAGCACCATACTTTATGAGGAGACACATGTCTGAGAACCCGAACTACCAGCAGAACCCGGGCGAGTTCATTCCCGCACCGCAGCAGGCACCCGCATACAACATGCAGGGTGGCTACCCCGGCTACCAGCCGACCCCGAGCTCGGCGCTGGCGATTGCCTCGCTGATTCTGGGTATTATTGGTCTGCTCTCTGGCTGGCTGATTTTCGGTGGTGTGCTGGGTCTGGTTGGCGTGATCCTGGGTATTGTTGCCCTGGTGAAGGTGAAGAACGGTACTGCCTCCGGTAAGGGCATGGCGATTGGTGGTATTGTCACCGGTGCGCTGGGCATGATTGTTGCTGTTGTTGTGCTGGTTCTGGGTTTGATCGGCATTGGTATGCTCAGCGAGTGCGCTGAGAATGCCGAGCAGGATTCGAGCGGTAACTACGTGTGCACCATTCATGGCGAGACTATGACCATGAGCCCTAAGGAATATGAGGCTGTCCGCCGCTAAGTCGCGTTGACTCTTTGAAGCGTTGAGGGACCGAATAGTGTTGAACTATTCGGTCCCTTGCTCTTTTTCGGCGCTGAATCTGCTCGATTGGTGGATTCTGGGGGCTGAATCTGAAATCTTGGACTTCACAGATGACCCAGATGACAGCTTATTTATATAATGGAACCGAACTCAGCGCGCAATGGTGCGTTGGGCGAGTATAAATTGTTCGCTGCAACTGTGAAGGAAAGAACGACGGATGTCTGAGAATAACTACGGAAACAACCAGGGGAACGCACAGAACCCCTACGCTGCTCAGCAGCCTAATTCTTCCGCCCAGAGCTCGTACGGTCAGGATTACGGCCAGGCTCCTGCAGCGCAGAATACTTACGGCCAGGATTACGGTCAGAGCGCATCCGCTCAGAACGGCTACGGCCAGACTCAGCAGAACACTGCTGCGCAGAACGCGCCCCAGCAGAACCAGTACGGTCAGTTCGGTGCGCAGTCTTCTTCTCAGAATGCTTATGGCCAGAACGCCGCTCAGGGTGCTGCTACTCAGGGTGCTGCTACTCAGGGTGCTGCAGCGCAGAACACCTACGGTCAGGCGCAGCCCGCGCAGCAGCAGTACGGCTATGGTCAGGATGCTTCCTACCAGGCTCAGCCTGCTCAGCAGAACCAGTACGGTTACGGCCAGGACGCCTCCTACCAGGCGCAGCCCGCTGACTACAACTACCAGCAGAACTCTTACCAGCAGCAGCCTCAGCAGGATGCTTACGGTTACGGCCAGCCCGCAGGTTACCCGTATGCGGCTCCCATTGTGAAGAAGGCTCCCGGCATGGCGCTGGCTGCGATGATTCTGGGTATTGTGGGCATCGTGACCGGTTTCTTCGTATTTGGTGTGCTGCTGGGTATCGCTGCGATTATTCTGGGAGCCCTGTCCCTGAAGAAGGTCAAGGAGGCTGGCGCGGGTAAGGGCTTCGCGATTACCGGTATCGTAACCGGCGCGGTGGCTGTCCTGTTCTCGCTGTGCATGCTCTTCGTGTACATTTCTGTTGCTCAGACTGCTGAGAAGTGCCTTGAAGTTGGTACCGATGACGGCCACGGTAACGTGGTCTGCCAGGTGGGTGACAACCCGAACAACCGCATGACTGTTCCGGCTCACCGCTAAGTCTTAGCCGCCTAATTTTGGCTACCCAGCGCGGTACGCGAACGGGGTGAGGATCCCAGAATTCTGGGGCGCCTCACCCCGTTTGCTGTGCCCGCCGTTGATTAGGGTGTGTGCAGTGGATGCGCGCTCTCCGGGTTCTGCACAGGTATTCTCTGTCAGCGAGTGTGCCGCGTGTGCGGGGTGGGGGACTTGCACGCCGTTAAACATCTTAGATATACTGAATCTCTACCGTGTTTGAATGGCACCGCGGCATCAAGGTATGTTGAGGAAAACTTTCAGAAGACGGTGGGCTTTTTGATAAAAGCATAGGGGGATGATCGGTTTCGACGATGTGAGTTGAGATGGGTGAAGCGTGCCGAGGATGCAGGGTTATCTCGTTAACGCCCTCTGCAAAAAATTAAGTGCAGAATCTAAGCGCACTGACTTCGCACTCGCTGCCTAAGCGCGAGTTGCCGTCTGTCGGCCTGAGCATGCCTTTGGCTCAGTTACCGGCATCGACTTAAAAGGCCACTGCTGCTAGCCCTTGTTGCGGGGGCTGGCGGGACTTTTACGTGACTAGGTTCGTCGGTATATGTGTTTATGCAAGTACCGGAGCCGAAAAGTAGCGTTCGCATAAACTGCGCACGGAGAAGCCCCATCGAAGCCACATCGGACCGGGGTTCGATTCCCCGCATCTCCACAATCTCCCAGCCGTCCGCTATCCTGTATGGGGTGCGGCGGTGATCATCGGTTCCAATCCAGAGGAAGAACTGCGGTAGGTTTCTACCACCCGGCAGGACGCCCCACGGCGTCACCTGCCGGGTATTTTTATGCCCAATTGTCGGTCTGCTCTGGGGTGTACCGGCGTGCCCGAGG
>ERZ773207.340-NODE-340-length-16968-cov-12.838172_pt1 | contig 16968 bp, 29 predicted proteins | sample MGYA00580997_ERZ773207 | MGnify/ENA primary metagenome ERZ773207 (study PRJEB29015, sample SAMEA2738170) | human oral metagenome | biome: human oral; feature: human-associated habitat; material: saliva | place: China | collected 2239 ... | reverse complement strand
TTGTGCAACGTGCATTGACCGAAAAATAGCCTTTGCAAAAAATGGCATGACTGACCCTATTCATTACAAGGAGAATTGATATGAGAGTTTCTAAAACATTAACATTCGACGCAGCTCATCAACTAGTTGGCCATTTTGGAAAATGTGCCAACCTGCATGGGCATACTTACAAGGTCGAAATTTCATTAGCAGGAGGAACTTATGACCACGGTTCGAGTCAAGGGATGGTTGTTGACTTTTATCACGTCAAGAAAATCGCAGGTACATTCATTGATAGACTTGACCACGCTGTTCTTCTTCAAGGGAATGAACCAATTGCTTTAGCAAATGCAGTTGACACCAAGCGAGTTCTATTTGGATTTAGAACTACGGCTGAAAATATGTCAAGATTCCTTACCTGGACACTTACGGAGCTCATGTGGCAGCATTCTCGTATCGACTCTATCAAACTATGGGAAACTCCTACAGGTTGCGCAGAGTGTACTTACTACGAGATTTTCACAGAAGACGAGATTGAAATGTTCAAGAATGTAACCTTTATCGACAAAGACGAAAAGATTACTGTTCATGAAATTTTACAGGAGCATGCTAATGGTTAATCAGTACAACCAGCCTGAAAGAGGCAAGATTCGAATCAATGTTCGCGACCCTGAAAAGATGCCTATTATGGAAGTCTTTGGTCCTACAATTCAAGGCGAAGGAATGGTCATTGGTCAAAAGACTATTTTCATTAGAACTGGTGGATGCGACTATCATTGCAACTGGTGTGATTCATCCTTTACCTGGAATGGAACAACCGAGCCGGAATATATCACAGGTGAAGAGGCTGCTAGTCGAATCTTAAAACTAGCTTTCAACGAAAAAGGTGAACAGATTTGTAACCACGTGACATTGACTGGAGGAAATCCTGCCTTAATCAACGAGCCTATGGCTAAGATGATTTCGATTCTAAAAGAGCATGGATTTAAATTTGGTCTCGAAACTCAAGGAACTCGATTCCAAGAATGGTTCAAAGAAGTAAGCGATATCACTATTAGTCCTAAACCTCCTTCAAGTGGAATGAGAACTAATATGAAAATTCTTGAAGCTATTGTAGATAGAATGAATGAAGAAGGACTTGACTGGTCGTTCAAGATTGTAATCTTTGACGAAAATGACCTAGCTTATGCGCGTGATATGTTCGAAACCTTTAAGGACAAGCTACGCCCAGTCAACTATCTCTCAGTAGGTAACGCAAATGCTTACGAAGAAGGAAAAATCAGTGACCGACTACTTGAAAAATTAGGTTGGCTATGGGACAAAGTATATCAAGATCCAGCTTTTAACAATGTTCGACCTTTACCACAGCTACATACATTGGTTTATGATAATAAGAGAGGAGTATAGAATGAAAATTGAGCAATTGAATAAAATTCGCACCGTATTAGGGAAAGGACATGGAAGGGTTCCCCTAAAGACAGATGAAATCGTACTGCTAGACAACGCAGAAGCAGCGATTCGAGGACTATTTAATTTGATGGGAGAAGACGCAGAACGTGACGGACTACAAGATACTCCGTTCCGTTTCGTAAAAGCACTAGCTGAACATACTGAAGGCTATCGTGAAGATCCTAAACTACATTTAGAAAAGACTTTTGACGTAGATCATAACGACCTCGTCCTAGTTAAGGACATTCCGTTCAATTCACTATGTGAGCATCATTTAGCTCCGTTCGTAGGGAAGGTGCATATTGCATACATTCCTCAGGATAAGATTACAGGTCTTTCAAAATTCGGTCGAGTGGTTGAAGGCTATGCTAAAAGACTTCAAGTACAAGAGCGCTTGACTCAGCAAATCGCTGACGCTATTCAGGAAGTTCTAAATCCTCAAGCAGTTGCAGTCATCGTAGAGGCTGAACATACTTGCATGAGCGGACGCGGTATTAAGAAGCATGGAGCAACGACAGTGACTTCAACTATGCGAGGGCTTTTCCAAGATGACGCATCTGCTCGAGCAGAATTGCTTCAGTTGATTAAAAAGTAGGAGGCAAAAAATGAATAAAAGTGCAACACTATGGCTTGTTCGAACAGCTCTTATTGCTTCACTGTATGTAACATTGACAATTGCATTTTCTGCAATTAGTTACGGACCTATTCAATTTAGAATTAGTGAGTTGCTAATTCTTCTTCCATTATGGAACCATCGATGGACTCCTGGAATTGTTTTAGGAACCATCATTGCGAACTTTTTCTCACCTCTTGGACTAATCGACGTATTCTTTGGCTCATTTGCTACATTCATTGGAGTAGTTACCATGACAAAAGTCGCTAAAATGTCGAGCCCTCTTTATTCTCTTGTCTGTCCAATTTTAGCAAATGCTTATATCATCGCGCTCGAACTTCGAATTGTTTATGAACTTCCTTTCTGGGAATCGGTCATTTATGTAGGAATTAGTGAAACAATTATCGTCTTGCTTGGTTATTTCGTCATTTCGACAATGGCGAAAAATGAAGTATTCAAGAAAATGATAGGAGCGTAGACATGGCATTCAATATTTACTTCGCAGGAAACCATGCGAACGCGACAGATGACTTCTTCATGAAGCGTCAAGCTAATCGACTTTTCAATCAGCTTTTCGAACGTAAATCAATCGGCGAAAAATACCTTCGACACAAACTTGAAGTCCCAGACACTAAAGCAAAACTATTTGTCGACTCAAGTGCTTTCTCAGCTCATACATTAGGAAGTGAAGTTGACATTGACAGCTATATTGAATATGTCAATGAAAATCAGGGAATGTTCGACTGTATAGCAGAGCTTGATAAAATTCCAGGAGAGTTTCGAAAGCCTAAAACACGCGAACAGCTTTTAGAAGCCCCTGAAATCTCTTGGAATAATTATCTGTATATGCGCGACAGGGTTATCGATAAAGATAAGTTACTTCCTATCTTTCATATGGGAGAAGATTTTAAATGGCTTGAACTTATGCTCGAAACTACATTCGACGGGAAGCATATTCCTTATATTGGAATTTCACCTGCCAATGACTCTGTTCCTAAGTATAAAGACAGATGGTTCGAACACGTTTTCGACATTATTCGAAAAAGTTCAAATCCTGATGTAAAGACGCACGCATTTGGAATGACAGCCCTTGAACAGCTGGAGCGACATCCGTTTTATAGTGCAGACTCGACTTCAGTTATCATGACAGGTGCGATGGGAAATATTTACTCATCTGCTGGGCTAATCGACTTTTCAAGAAAGAGTGGAGGAATTCATAACTTTGAAATGCTTGACAAGTCAGTTCAACGTGAAATTCTTGAAACCATTGAACGCGCAGATGAGGGCTTCACTGTTGAGAACATGGTAGAGCACCATCAATGGAGAGCAATCTATAACATTCAGTTCATTTTAGATTGGGCTGAGAACTACGAGTTCAAGGGAATTAAAAATCGTCAACGTCGACTATTTTAGCAAGGGATTCTTCCCTTGTTTTTTTTTGTAAAAAAATTACACAAATTGCTTGACATTATTCATTCATTATCGTATAATGGTAGTATAAAGAAAAACAAAAGGGGAAACCAGATTATGAGAAAAATTGTATCATATGAAGAATATCAAGACATTACTAAATTCAAACGCGAACTTTCATTAAATTTGCGCGAAGGAAAAATAGACGTAGACAATGCAATTATTCAGCTATTCACCTTCTATAGTTTTCATAATATCGAAGAGCCTCCATTTATCGTCCTACGAATGCAGGAAGCTGCTGTCAACGGAACATATGAGGCGAAACTAAATATGCTTCGACGCTTTAAAATTATTTAGAAATCTGTTTACAAATTCACGATAATTCGTGTATATTATATATATCAAATAAAGGAGGCTCATAATATGAGTATTAAGTTCAAGACAGAAGAACTTTCAAAAATTGTTTCGCAGCTCAATAAGTTGAAACCTAGCAAGTTGCTAGAGATTACAAACTATTGGCATATCTACGGTGACGGCGAATGTGTCACATTTACAGCCTATGACGGCTCGAACTTCCTTCGATGTGTTATCGAAAGCGATGTTGAAATTGACGTGATTGTGAAAGCTGAACAGTTTGGAAAACTTGTAGACAAGACAACTGCAGCGACTATCACTCTAGTTCCTGAAGACTCTTCATTGAAAGTTATCGGGAACGGTGAATACAATATCGACATCGTTACTGAGGATGAAGAATATCCTTCTTTCGACCACCTATTAGAAGATGTTAAAGAAGAAGATGCCCTAACATTGAAGAGCTCACTATTCTACGGAATTGCTAATATTAACGACTCTGCGGTGTCTAAATCGGGAGCAGATGGAATTTATACAGGGTTCTTGCTAAAGGGCGGAAAGGCTATCACAACGGACATCATTCGCGTATGTATTAACCCTATCGAAGAAAAAGGGTTGGAAATGCTTATTCCATATAACCTTATGTCAATTCTTGCAAGCATTCCTGATGAAAAGATGTACTTTTGGATTTTAGATGACACCACTATTTATGCATCATCTGCTTCTGTTGAAGTGTATGGAAAATTGATGGAAGGCATTGAAGAATACGAAGACGTTTCACAACTTGACCAGTTCGAGTTCGTAGACGACGCTTCGATTCCTACTGCTCAACTTATGAGCGTATTAGACCGACTAGTCTTATTCACCTCAGCTTTCGACAAGGGAACTGTCGAGTTCATCTTCTTGAAAGACCGACTTCGAATTAAAACATCAACAAGCAGCTATGAAGACATCACTTATGCAGCTGCCGGCAAAAAGGTTTCCAAAAAGGAATTCACTTGCAACCTTAACAGCCTGCTTTTGAAGGAAATTGTAGCAACTGTCACCGAAGAGAACTTCACTGTTTCTTATGGAAGCGATAACGCAATTAAGATTTCATCTAATGGTGTCACTTACTTCCTAGCTCTTCAGGAGCCTGAAGCCTAATGGCGAAGTCAAACTTGACAAGAATTGCAAAGATGGTTCGAGCAGGAAATAGTGAAGGTCCTGCTTCATCTTTTGTAAATTCGCTGACTGAAGTTATTGAGCGAACTCAACCTGAATATCGTCCGTCGACTTACTACAAACCGAGCGGAGTAGGAGGTTGCATTCGTCAAATGTACTTCGAACGAATTGGTCAAGCGCTTCAAGACAATGCAGATTCTAATCTAGTTGCAATGGGAGAAGCTGGAACATTTAGACACGAAGTTCTTCAGGAATACATGGTCAAGATGGCTGAAATTGAAAAGGACTTCGAGTGGCTCAATGTAGCAGAATTTTTAGAAGAGCATCCCGTAGAAGGGACAATTGTCGACGAACGTTTCAAAAAGAATGACTATGAAACGAAGTGTAAAAATGAACTTCTTCAACTTTCATTCCTTTGTGACGGACTAATTCGATACAAGGGCAAGCTCTATATTTTAGAGATTAAGACAGAGACTATGTTCAAGTTCACCAAGCACACTGAACCATACGAGGAACACAAAATGCAAGCAACTTGCTATGGAATGTGTTTAGGCGTCGACGATGTGATGTTCCTTTATGAAAATCGTGATAACTTCGAAAAGAAAGCATACACTTTCCATATCACGGATGAAATGAAAGAGCAGGTACTTGAAAAACTTACGACTTGCGAAGAGTACGTCGAAAAAGGCGAAAGCCCTAAAATCTACTGCTCTTCTGCCTATTGTCCTTATTGTAGAAAGGAAGGAAGAAATCTATGAGCTATACTGGAAAAATGTTCGAAGAGGACTTCTTTACTAGTGCGAAAGAGTTTGACAGTGAAGCGCTTGTCACTCGACTTTACGACACAACAAATGGATTCAGGGGAGTTGCAAATCCGTGTGACTATATAGCTGCTTCGAAATATGGAACTCTTTTCATCGAATTGAAAACTACTTCTTGGTCATCGTTAAGTTTCGACAACATTACAGACCATCAATGGTTCCAGCTAGCACGCGCAGAGAATTGCAAATATAGCTTGGCAGGAATTTTAGTCTACTTCCAAAAGCATGAAAAAATCGTATGGTATCCAATCACCTGCTTAGCAGATTTAGAAGCTTCAGGAGTTAAAAGTATCAACCCTGAACGCTTTCCTGAACTTGGCTATGAGGTCGAATTTAAGAAGCGTCGAACTCGACTAACAATTCCATTCGAAAACGTACTGAGCGCAGTCGCTCTTCATTACAAGGAGACTGAAGATGGCAAGACCTAAGTTACCTCAAATTGATATACGTGAAGATGAAATACGGGAAGCACAAGAGATTGCAGACTCGTATGGCGCTATTGTTAATAAAGTTGTCGACGAAATTGTTCAAGCAGCTTGCGGTTCATTAGATAAAGCAATGATTGAAATTCAAGATGTTGTAAGCCAAAATCCTGTCATTATAGAAGACCTGAACTACTATATAGGATATCTTCCTACTCTTCTGTACTTTGCAGCCGACAGGGCAGAAATGGTCGGGATTCAAATGGACTCAAGTTCTGCGATACGAAAAGAAAAGTACGATAATCTATATATTCTAGCTGCTGGGAAGACAATTCCAGACAAACAAGCTGAAACTCGAAAACTTGTCATGAATGAAGAAGTTATCGAAAATGCTTACAAACGAGCCTATAAGAAAGTTCAATCAAAACTGGAGCAGGCTGATAAAGTATTAGCATCCTTGAAACGGATTCAAACATGGCAGCTGACTGAGTTGGAAACTCAATCTAATAATTCAAAAGGAGTATTAAATGCAAGAAGACGTAAACGTGAAAATGATTGACCCTAAATTAGACCGACTGAAATTCACAGGCGATTGGGTCGATGTACGAATTAGTTCAATCACCGATTTAGACGCGAGCAAGGAACAAGTTTCGAAATGTCGAACAATTCTTCAAAAAGCTCAGGTCATGTCGATTAAGGCAGGCGAAAGCATTAAAATTGCGCACGGATTTGCTTTAGAGTTACCTAACAATTATGAAGCTATTCTTCATCCTCGTTCAAGCCTATTTAAGAAGACAGGGTTAATCTTTGTTTCAAGTGGAGTTATCGACGAAGGATACCGTGGCGATACAGATGAATGGTTCTCAGTATGGTACGCAACTCGTGACACTGAACTATTCTACGACCAACGAATTGCACAATTTAGAATTCAGGAAAAGCAACCTGCAATTCGATTTAACTTCGTGCAGACTCTGGGAAATGCAGCTCGCGGAGGACATGGAAGCACAGGAGATTTCTAATGAAATTAGAGCAATTGATGAAGGATTGGAATAAGGACTCGAAAGCTCTTGTAGCAGTGCAGGGGCTTGAACGGGAGGCTCTTCCTCGAATTCCTTTTTCTGCTCCTTCAATGAACTTTCAAACGTATGGAGGGCTCCCTCGAAAAAGAGTAGTTGAATTTTTCGGTCCGGAGTCTAGTGGAAAAACTACCTCAGCCCTCGACATTGTCAAGAATGCTCAAATGGTATTCGAACAAGAGTGGGAACAAAAGACCGAGGAACTTAAAGAGCGCCTTGAAAATGCGCGTGCTAGTAAAGCAAGCAAGTCTTCTATTAAGGAACTTGAAATGCAACTAGACAGCTTGGTAGAGCCCCTCAAAATTGTATATCTTGACCTTGAAAATACTCTTGACACTGAGTGGGCGAAAAAGATTGGAGTTGATGTCGACAATATTTGGATTGTTCGACCTGAAATGAATAGCGCAGAAGAGATACTTCAATATGTGCTAGACATTTTTGAAACAGGCGAAGTCGGGCTAGTAGTTTTAGATTCATTGCCTTACATGGTTAGTCAAAACCTCATGGACGAAGAATTGACTAAAAAGGCTTATGCAGGAATTTCAGCCCCTCTTACTGAATTTAGTCGAAAGGTGACACCTCTTCTTACTAGATACAATGCAATCTTCTTGGGAATTAACCAGATTCGCGAAGACATGAATAGTCAGTATAATGCTTACTCAACTCCGGGAGGTAAGATGTGGAAACACGCTTGCGCAGTGCGACTTAAATTTAGAAAGGGCGACTATTTAGATGAAAATGGGGCAGCCCTTACACGAACTGCGCGAAATCCTGCTGGTAACGTTGTCGAGTCTTTCGTAGAGAAGACAAAAGCATTCAAGCCCGACCGAAAATTAGTTTCATATACTCTTTCATATCATGAAGGAATTCAAATTGAAAATGACCTTGTCGACGTCGCTGTAGAATTTGGAGTTATCCAAAAAGCAGGAGCTTGGTTCAGTATTGTTGACCTTGAAACTGGAGAAATTATGGCTGACGAAGATGAAGAGCCTTTGAAATTTCAAGGTAAGGCAAATCTTGTGAAGCGTCTAAAAGAAGACGATTACTTATTCGATATGATAATGACTGCGGTTCATTCAATTATCACGCAAGAAGACAGTTAATGCAAAAATCATTATTCGGTTCAAAGACAGTTCCCTCTGCTAAGAAAAGAATGGTTCGAACTGTTCCAAAACCTAAAAAACAAATAGATGAACAAGTGGTTGAGCTTATGAACCGCAGGGAGCGTCAAATTCTTGTTCATAGTTGTATTTATTATTATTTTAATGACTCGATTATAGGAGACGGACTTTACGACAAATGGAGCCATGAGCTTCATTCGTTGATGGAAGACCACCCAGAAGAATTTCGACATACTGTACTGTTCGAAGAGTTTAAACAGTTCGACGGGAATACTGGAATGGGTCTTCCATATGACTGTCCGTTTGCTGTAAGGGTCGCAGAAAGGCTTTTGAAAAAATGAATTTAGCTTCTAAATACCGTCCACGCACTTTTGAACAAGTTGTAGCACAAGAATATGTCAAAGAGATTCTTCTAAATCAACTTCAAAATGGTGCAATCAAGCATGGATATTTATTCTGTGGAGGGGCTGGAACTGGAAAGACAACCACTGCTAGAATCTTTGCTAAAGATGTGAACAATGGTCTTGGAGCACCTATTGAAATTGACGCTGCTTCAAATAACGGAGTAGAAAATGTTCGAAACATTATTGAAGATTCTAGATATAAGGCTATGGACAGCGAGTTCAAGGTTTACATCATAGACGAGGTTCATATGCTTTCAACTGGAGCTTTTAATGCGCTGTTGAAAACATTGGAGGAACCTTCATCTGGAACCGTGTTTATTCTTTGCACTACCGACCCTCAAAAGATTCCCGATACAATTCTCAGTCGAGTTCAGCGATTTGACTTTACTCGAATTGATAACGATGACATTGTTAATCAGCTTCAGTTCATTATTGAAAGCGAAAACGAAGAAGGAGCCGATTATAGTTACGAACGCGACGCACTTTCATTTATTGGAAAACTTGCAAATGGAGGAATGCGCGACAGCATTACAAGGCTCGAAAAAGTCCTTGATTATAGTCACCATGTCGACATGGAGGCTGTTTCAAATGCTTTAGGAGTTCCTGACTATGACGCTTTCGCTTCACTTGTCGACGCAATTGCAACTTATGACGGCTCTAAATGTCTTGAAATTGTAAACGATTTTCACTATTCTGGGAAGGATTTGAAATTAGTTACAAGAAACTTCACCGACTTCCTTTTAGACGTTTGTAAGTATTGGCTAGTTAGAGATATTTCATTAACTCAACTTCCTAAACATTTTGAAAATCAACTTGAGCGCTTTTGTGAAGCACTTCAATACGATACTCTTCTATGGATGCTAGAAGAAATGAACGAACTTGCCGGAGTTGTCAAATGGGAACCGAATGCTAAGCCTATAATCGAAACGAAGCTTCTTTTAATGAGCAAGGAGGAGTGATATGATAGGACAAGAGATTGTTAAATCTGCAATTTCTAAATGGAAACAGCTTCCAAAATTCATAATCATTGAAGGCGAAGTCGGGTCAGGGCGAAAGACTTTGGTTCGCTATATCTCTTCGAAGTTCGACGCTGACTCTATTGTAGTTGGAACAAGTGTCGAAGATGTTCGAAATATTATTGAAGACGCTAAATCAATTTTCAAAGCAAGAATTTACGTCATCGACGGGAATAAGCTGTCAATGTCAGCTTTGAATTCGCTGTTGAAAATAGCTGAAGAGCCTCCTCATAATTGTCATATAGCAATGACCGTCGATAGTATCAACAATGCATTGCCAACTTTAGCAAGTCGCGCAAAAATTCTAACGATGCTTCCTTACACTAACGAAGAGAAGATGAAGTTTGTTAAGTCATACAAGAAGGTCGACACCTCTGGAATAGACGACCGAGCAATAGTAGACTACTGCAATCTAGCTAGCAACCTTCAAATGCTTGAAGAGATTTTGACTTACGGAGCTGAAGAGCTGTTCGAAAAAGTTACCACCTTCTATGACTTAATCTGGGAAGCTAGTGCAAGCAATTCGCTGAAAGTGACTAATTGGCTCAAGTTCAAGGAAACTGATGAAGGAAAGATTGAGCCTAAATTATTCCTGAACTGCTTGCTAAACTGGTCGACCGTAGTTATTAGAAAGCATTATATAGAAATGACTTTTGAGGAGCTTCAAGCTCATGACCTTTTGGTAAGAGAGGCGTCAAGATGCTTACGAAAAATATCAAAAAGCGGAGCAAATGCGCGTGTCTGCGTTAATGATTTCATTAGGAGGATAAAACAAGTTGAGTGATTTAGTATCATTTCAAAAAGATATTCGAACAAATACTTTAAAGCCTTTCTACATTCTTTACGGAGAAGAGATTGGACTTATGAACGTATATCTCAATCAGCTGGAAAATGTAGTTCGAGAAAGCTCAGTTGCGTTAATCTGGAAAACATTGACACAGAAAGGTCTTGTTTCGAAGCACCGTGTATTCGCTGTTCGCGACGATAAAGATTTCCTATCAAATGAGGCAAGGTGGAAACGACTTCCTGATATTAGATATGGGACGTTGATTTTGATGGTGACTAAAATTGACAAGCGTAGCAAGTTGCTAAAAGCCTTCCCAGATAATTGTGTCGAGTTTGAAAAAATGACTGAAGCTCAGTTGAAACGTCATTTCGTTTCTAAGTTCAACAAGTTGAGCGACTCAGTTATTAGCAAGGTCATTAACCTTTGTCTAAACGACTACTCGCGAATAGATAATGAGTTAGATAAACTATCAAGGCTCAAATATATTGACGATGAAGTAGTCGAAAGCATTGTTAAGCATAAGACTGAAATTGATGTATTCAGTATTGTCGACAATGTCATTGAATATAAGCCCGAACAGGCAATTAGGAATGTTCAACTCCTGCTAGAAAAGGGTGAAAGCCCTATTGGGTTACTTACCCTGCTTTATCAAAATTTCAATAATGCGTGTCTTGTGTTAGGAACCGACGAGCCTAAAGAGTCGAACTTGGGAATTAAACAATTCTTGATAAATAAGATTGTCTATAATTTTCAATACGAACTAGACTCAGCTTTCGAAGGGATGAACATTTTAGGACAAGCGATTGAAGGAATAAAGAATGGTCGATACACGGAGCGTTCTGCTGTTTTTATTGCATTATATAAAATTTTTTCACTCACTTAACAAATGAGCGGAAATTTCAGTATATTACAGTATAAGCAAAAAGGAGGACAGCCTATGACAGAAGTTGCGGTCGCATTCCCGCAGAAGGTACGAGTGGTCATGGTCGGGAATATTGAATTTCTCGAACATTTAAAAAACAAATATGGAACTGAAGCTTCCATTAGCAAAATTATAGAAAACGAAAGGGGTCTACTATGACAGACTTTAAAAAACGCTTCAAGAAAGCAGTAAATGAAACAATTAAACGTGACGGTATCGAAAACCTTATGGAATGGCTTGAAAATGAAACTAACTTCTTTTCGAGCCCTGCAAGTACTCGCTATCATGGTTCATACGAGGGAGGGCTTGTTGAACATTCATTGAACGTATTCAATCAAATGCTATTCGAGCTTGATACCGTGGTTGGTAAAGGTTGGGAAGACCTATATCCAATGGAGTCAGTTGCAATTGTCGCACTATTTCATGACCTTTGTAAAGTTGGTCAGTATCGCGAAACTGAAAAATGGCGCAAAAACAGTGACGGTGAATGGGAGAGCTATTTAGCATATGAATATGACCCAGAACAGCTTACGATGGGACACGGTGCAAAATCTAACTACTTACTTCAACGATTTGTTCACCTTACTGCAATGGAAGCGCAAGCAATTTTCTGGCACATGGGAGCCTATGACATCAGTCCTTATGCTAACTTGAATGGATGTGGAGCTGCATTCGAAACAAACCCCCTTGCATTCTTAATTCATCGCGCAGACATGGCAGCGACTTACGTTATCGAAAATGAGAATTTCGAATACGCTCAATCTTCTACAGAGGTTGAAGAAGTTGAAGAGGTTCAACCTGAAGAGCCTAAAGAAGAAGTCAAAGAAGAGCCGAAAGCTGGAATTACTCGACGCCGAAAAGCTGCACCTAAGGAAGAGGTGAAAGAGGAGCCAAAAGAAGAAGCACCTAAAAAATCATCTAAAATTCGTATGCCTAAAAAAGCTGAAGAAGTCGAACAGCCTAAAGACGTAGAAGAGCCAGAAGATGAACAGGTTGATGACAATGTTGTAGCACCTGCTGGACACGTTCGAAATGTTTACTATTTCTACAGCGAAGTCGCAGATGTTTACTACAAGAAAGATGTCAATGAACCAGACGATGACAGCGACATTCTTGTAGACGAAGAAGAATACATGGATGCGATGTGTCCTATTTTAGAAGAAGACTTCTTCTATGAACTAGACGGTGAAGTTCACAAACTTGCAAAAGGCGAACGATTACCAGAAGAGTACGATGAAGAGACTTGGGAACCTATCACTGAAGCTGAATACATTAAGCGAACAGAGAAGCCAAAAGCAGTTGCAAAACCTACTCGAAAAACTCCTACTCCTTCACGTCGACCTCGCCCTTAATAGAAAGGAACTAGAAAATGTGCAAACATTGTAAGACCGAAAAATTTAACGCAAGAATTTATAACGAAGATGAAAGTGCTTTTGTAGATACATCTTTCACCTATAAAGAATTGCAACAAACAGCAGCAGCTATTAGCAACCTAGCTGTCGAAAAGCAAGACCGTCAAGGGTTGCTTGTCGCCTCAACGCTAGCATTGTCAGCTTCACGCTTCGATGAACTTCATAAAAATCTAGCAATCGCTAGAGCTCGATTTGACGCTTTTCGTGAAGCTGTTCAAGAAGCTGTTAAGAATGAAAAGCCCGAAGATTTGAAGGATATCATTTCTGGGCTACTTGAAACCGATGAAAAAGTCAACAAAATTGCTCACGAATTTGAATTAGGAGTGTTATAATGGAACGAATAAAGACGCTATTTCATGTTATCTATGAAAACGGTACTCATTTAGAAGTAGCAGCTTTATTCGACACCGTTGACGACTACGACGATACGATTGAAACGATTGAGGGTTACATTGATGACCCTCAACTTTATAATCAAAGGAGTATTAGATTGACTCCTTACAATCATGACATCAATGGTGACGTTATTGCTACGGACATTATACTTCGGCTAGACAGTATCATCTACGTCGAAGCATCTTGTGAAACTATTAAATACGAGGAGCCTATTGCATGAACAATCAGCGAAAGCACATGAACAAACGAATTGTCGAACTTCGCAAAGACTATCAACGTGCAAGAGGTCGAATAAACTTCCTGCTTGCTGTAAAAGATAACAGCGAAGAACTCGAAAACCTTGAAGCCTTTGTAGGATACATTGACAATCTAGTCGAATGTTTTCCTGAAAGCCAACGAAATGTCTTGAGGCTATGTGTATTAGATGACCTTCCAGTCACTAACGCAGCAGCTGAAATTGGTTATCACTATACATGGGTTCACCAACTTCGAGACAAAGCAGTTGAAACACTTGAAGAAATTTTAGATGGGGATAACATTATTCGCTCTAAACACGGACTTGAAATAAAGGAGAAACTCGATGAATTTTATGGTAAAAATTATCCTAGTTAGTGTCTTCGTCCTTTCTGCTTTTTGCCTAACTACTGCAATGATATATCTTGTAGTAGGCAAGAAAGAAGACGACCGAAGCCCTATCGCCTTGTTTTTGGGGGCTGTCGTAAGCTCTGTCGCGTTTTATGCGACACTCTTTCTCCTTGCCTATCTGCCATGAAACAGGGCGCAAATAAGCCGATTCCCACGCGCAGAGTAAGTGCCAAACAAGAGAAGGCAGTTGCCAAGCAGTTGGGAGGTAAAGTACAGCCGAATTCTGGAGCGACAGATTATTATAAAGGCGATGTCGTTACAGATTCCATGCTTATTGAATGCAAGACTGTTATGAAACCGCAGAGTTCAATAAGCCTGAAAAAGGAATGGTTTCTAAAAAACGAACAGGAAAGGTTCGCTCAAAAACTTGACTATTCTGCTATTGCTTTTGATTTCGGCGACGGAAAAGAGCAGTATATAGCAATGTCAATTAGTCAGTTCAAGCGAATACTTGAGGACAGAAATGATAACCTTATTTGAAATTGATAAAGACGGACATATATCATTTAAGTCGCAAACAGCTATGCAGCTTCACGCAGACCTTATTCCAGTGCAGGAAAATGATATACAGTTTGTCGACATAACAGGGCTTGACCCTATTGTTCGAACCAACATACTAGAGCTCATTGCAAGAAGTAGAGTAGGAGTTTCGAAGTACGGTACAAACCTCGACCAGAATAATGTAGATGACTTTCTACAGCACGCGAAGGAAGAAGCTCTCGACCTTGCTAACTACCTAACCAAGCTTCAACAGCAGCGAAAAGGCAAATAAAAAAGACCTAAATTATAGGTCTTTTAATTTTGCAGGAAGTTTAATTCATCTTCATATGCTAGAAGCTGTCCATATTGATAAGAGATAGCTGACTCAATGTCAGGCATTTCGTGAACCCCTTTTCGAAGCTCGTCGATAGTGCAATGGCAGTGTCCAATTCTTGATTGAAGTTCATCAATCCTGTCTAACTTCTTTTGCATGAATTGTTCAGTTCCAATTTCGTCGACTGGAGTAAATGATTGAGCTATTTCCTGAACTGCGTAAAGGAAGTCCGTTATAGACACTCCCTTATACGAAAGCTCGTTCCTTGTATAGCATGACAGCAATGAATTGAATCCAGTCATTTTAATTTGTTGATTAGTTGAATTTCGATAAGCGATGAAGTTCAAAATATCCTTATATTCAACTTCAGCTTCTTTATGATTGTTGATGTATATTTTCATAAGTTACATCCCTTCTAAATCTTCGTCATCGTCGTCGAATTCGTAACAAGCGACAACTTCAATCCATTCATTGTCTTCGCCTTCGTTTCGAACATTTATGCTAATAACTTGCATATCTTCTACATCTTCGAAAGCTTCATCACGCGCAGTCCCTTCCCATTCTAAGCTGTCATAGTCGAATATGGTTACAAGACGTCCGTCGAACTTAACTACTTCTTTGACCGTTGCCATTTTAGTTTCCTCCCTATTTGATGTAAAGTTTAATGAGTTGACATTCGATGTCGCCGAAGTTAGTGAAGCGAACTTCCTCAACTACGTTGCCCATGTAACCTTCTAGGTCTTCGATGCGACCTTCTTTGTATAGCAGACCGTAACGGTTGTAGATTTGATAGTACCATTCATCGCCGAATTGTTTGATTGCATCTTTGACTGTTTTCATTTTACTACCTCCACTCTTTCAACTTTTAATGTTTCATTATCGTATGACCAAACACGTCCGTCGCTAAGACGTTTCAATTCAACGTATGTGCGACCTTGTTTTCCTACTACTTCGAACTCTGTTCCATATTTATTCACTACCTTTGTCCCTTCTTTTAGGTCTTGAACCTTTGGAACGATTGTATAGCTTTCGATTTTTAAACCTTTGATGTCTCCGTAAGCCTGATTGAACAATAGAATATAAGCGTCAATTGCTAACGCTGCGTCGTCTTTATATTCAACTTTTTGGCAGAATGAACCGTTGTCTTCTACGTTAAATCTTACTTCAATTGTTTTCATGTTATTTACCTCATTTATTTACTTTCTTTATACTACCATTATACGATAATGAATGAATAATGTCAAGCATTTTTGTGTAAAAAGTTGAATTTTTTTTTAATTTTTTTTGAAAAAAAAATAACGAGCCGAAGCTACGTTATTGATTTATAAGCTCGAGGGCTTGTTGAATTGCTTCATAACCCTTTCGACGTGCTACCTTTCCAGTTTTAGAGCCAGGTGAAAAGTCCCAAACAGTTTCGTCTACTGTAAAGTCATCCGCCTTAGCATAGTCGAGCAGAACCTGGATAGATGCTTGCCACTTCCTCCAGTTATTAGAATACTCACCTATATTAGCACAACGCAAAACAAGTGCTCTAGTATGTTGGCTAGACATAATAAAATCCTTGAAGTTGCCAATAGTTATAGGAATATCCTTTGGAAACTCGTAAGGCTCTTTGACATCGTATTTGAAAAGGCTGACAATTTCACTGTCCTTAAATAGTTCACCGCCTTTATACATAATACCAGGAACAATTTCATCAGGCTCTGCGCCGTTGTCTAGTACGTCTCCTACTGTATGACAGTACGCTTTAAGAACAGCAAAAAAACCTGGGGCGTCTTCACGCGCAACCTGGAGCTCTTTAACAGTCATCCAAGGCTGCGGGTTCTTACAAACAATTCTAATTCCCTCGAAATAGCTCTTGTCGGGGTCAATAGTGCCTAACATGGTAAGCCTATTTTTATTTATATAAAGGTCGAAATATACTTGAATTTCATCTGTATTAGGAAGCCATTTAACTGTGACTTTTCTATAAGCAATTGCTTTTACATTTACCTTTTTCGAGATATTTGTAGGGATAAGCATTTTCCTTTTAACATTGACTTTTTTCCGTTTTTTATTTTTTGCCATACTAATATCTCCATTTCTGTTGGTCTAGCTTTTTAGCTCTGTTTAGTTCAGCTGCTTCTCGCGATGCAATAGTTTCGAGAATATGCCTATTCATAGGCT
>ERZ773207.335-NODE-335-length-17072-cov-16.407416_pt1 | contig 17072 bp, 10 predicted proteins | sample MGYA00580997_ERZ773207 | MGnify/ENA primary metagenome ERZ773207 (study PRJEB29015, sample SAMEA2738170) | human oral metagenome | biome: human oral; feature: human-associated habitat; material: saliva | place: China | collected 2239 ... | reverse complement strand
ACAAGGAGTGAATAAACATATGGCACGTGCAGTAGGTATTGACCTCGGTACCACCAACTCGGTCGTAGCAGCACTGGAAGGTGGCGACCCGGTCGTCATCGCTAACGCAGAGGGTACCCGCACCACCCCCTCCGTCGTCGCATTCTCCAAGGACGGCGAGGTTCTGGTTGGTAGCGTTGCAAAGCGTCAGGCAGTGACCAACGTCGACCGCACCATCTCCTCCGTCAAGCGCCACATGGGCACTGACTGGACCACTGAGATTGACGGCAAGAAGTACACCCCGCAGGAAATCTCCGCTCGTATCCTCATGAAGCTGAAGGGCGATGCAGAGGCATTCCTGAACGACAAGGTCACCGACGCTGTCATCACCGTCCCGGCATACTTCAACGACGCTGAGCGTCAGGCAACCAAGGAAGCCGGCGAGATTGCAGGCCTGAACGTCCTGCGTATCGTCAACGAGCCCACCGCCGCAGCACTTGCATACGGTCTGGACAAGGGTAAGGAAGACGAGCTCATCCTGGTCTTCGACCTCGGTGGCGGTACCTTCGACGTCTCCCTGCTGGAAGTCGGCAAGGACGACGACGGCTTCTCCACCATCCAGGTTCGCGCAACCAGCGGTGACAACCGCCTCGGTGGTGACGACTGGGACCAGCGCATCGTCGAGTGGCTGCTCGCACAGGTGAAGGCAAACACCGGCGCTGACCTGTCCAAGGACAAGATTGCTCTGCAGCGTCTGCAGGAGGCAGCTGAGCAGGCTAAGAAGGAGCTGTCCAGCGCTTCTAGCACCAACATCTCCCTGCAGTACCTGTCCGTGACCCCCGAGGGCCCCATCCACCTGGATGAGAAGCTGACCCGCGCAAAGTTCGAGGAACTGACCCACGACCTGCTCGAGCGCACCAAGAAGCCCGTGCTCGACGTCATCAAGGAAGCCGGCGTGACCATCTCCGAGATTTCTGAGGTCATCCTGGTCGGTGGCTCCACCCGTATGCCCGCTGTTGCTGAGCTCGTCAAGGAGCTCACCGGCCGCGAGCCCAACAAGGGCGTGAACCCCGACGAGGTCGTGGCAATGGGTGCAGCACTGCAGGCAGGCGTTCTGAAGGGCGACCGTAAGGATGTTCTGCTGATCGACGTCACCCCCCTCTCCCTCGGTATCGAGACCAAGGGCGGCGTGATGACCAAGCTGATTGAGCGCAACACCGCAATCCCGACCAAGCGTTCCGAGACCTTCACCACCGCAGAGGACAACCAGCCCTCCGTGACCATTCAGGTCTTCCAGGGTGAGCGTGAGTTCACTCGCGACAACAAGAACCTGGGTACCTTCGAGCTGACCGGCATCGCCCCCGCACCCCGCGGCGTGCCCCAGATTGAGGTTACCTTCGACATCGACGCAAACGGCATCGTCCACGTCTCCGCAAAGGACAAGGGCACCGGCGTTGAGCAGTCCATGACCATCACCGGCGGCACCTCCCTCTCCAAGGAAGACATCGACCGCATGGTCAAGGACGCAGAAGCACACGCAGAGCAGGATAAGGCACGCCGCGAGGCTGCTGACACCCGCAACGCAGCTGAGTCCGTCGCATACTCCGTCGAGAAGCTCCTGAAGGAGAACGGCGACAAGCTGCCCGAGGATGTCAAGACCGAGGTTCAGGGCGACGTCGACGAGGTGAAGAAGGCACTCGAGGGCGACGACGACGCAGCAGTGAAGTCCGCACTCGAGAAGCTGCAGGCATCCCAGTCCAAGCTGGGCGAGGCACTCTACGCAGCAGCACAGGCTGAGGCCTCCGAGTCCAAGCCCGCCGCTGATGAGGATGTTGTCGACGCCGAGGTTATCGACGAAGACGAGAAGAAGTAATCATGGCTGAGCAGGAAAACATCACCCCCGACCCGCTGGAGGAGGCATTCAACGCCCCCGCCGCGGAAGGCCACCCCGAAGCTGAATCGGTCGAAAGCCCCGAGGAAGCTGCGGAAGCCGTCGAGGCTGAGCTCCAGGACGCCGTAGAAGCAGAATCTGCGGACGCGGCACTCGCCGCAGAGCGCCTGGACTCCCTGCTTCGCCTGCAGGCAGAGTTCACTAACTTCAAGAACCGCACCGCTCGCGAAAAGGAGCAGTTGCGAGGCTTCGTAACCAGTGAACTGGTGACCGCACTGCTGCCGGTGCTCGACGATATCGACGCCGCACGCAAGCACGGCGACCTGCAGGAAGGCCCCTTCGCCTCCATCGCTACCAAGCTCGAAGAGCTGCTCGGCAAGCAGGGCGTGGAGCGCTTCGGTGAAGTAGGCGACGCCTTCGACCCGAACATCCACGAAGCTGTACTGCAGCAGCCCACCGACGAGGTGGCTGAGGATCATGTCTCCATGGTTCTGCGTTACGGCTACCGTGTGAACGACCGCGTGGTTCGTACCGCTCAGGTGGCTGTGGCTGTCGCACCGTAAGGTGGTCGGCTAAGGCATTGGCTGAATAACTAACGACGGGCGGGTGCTCTCCCTGGTGGGGGAGTGCCCGCCCTGTTGTTTGCCTGGTGTGCCTGTTCTGCCCGGACTGCTAGACCCGGTGCGTTAGCGCGGGCTGTGGCGGCGGTTAAAGGCTTGTAGGGGTGCTATTTTTTGGGCTCAGCCCTTTCAAAATTGAGTCAAGTAGACTAAACTTTTATATAGAGTATTAAGACAAGCACGCGGTGCCCCTGCAAGCCGTCCCGTAACCGAGGAGGGCGGCGCATCACCGCAGAAGGAGAAACACAACATGGCAAGTGAAAACTGGCTGACCGACGACTTTTATAAGGCACTGGGCGTTAGCGAAGACGCAAGCGAAAGCGACATCAAGAAGGCGTACCGCAAGCTCTCCCGCAAGTACCACCCGGACCTGAACCCCGGCGACGCCGCAGCAGAGAAGAAGTTCAAGGAAATCTCGGAAGCATACGACGTGCTCTCCGACAAGAAGCAGCGCGAAGAGTACGACCAGATCCGCCGCTACGGCGCATCAGGCATGGGCGGATTCGGTGGCGGCGGCTTCGGTGGTGGTAGCTACACTGGCTACCCCGGCGCGGACGCATTCGGCGGCTTCAGCAACGGCGGCGCAGGCATCAACATTGACGACCTACTCGGCGGCCTCTTCGGCGGTAGCGCCGGCGGCTCCCGACGCTCCGCAGGCTTCACCAGCGCCGACTTCGGCGGCATGGGCGGCGGCTTCGGCGGCGCACAGCACGCAGCCCCCGAAGAAAGCACCACCAGCACCCGCATCAGCCTCGCCCAGGCATACACCGGCGCGACCGTGACCGTGTTCCTGCCGGACGGCTCCCACACCGAGGCACGCATCCCCGCAGGTATCAAGGACGGTCAGAAGGTCCGCCTGCGCGGCAAGGGCCTGCGTGGCGGCGACCTGAAGGTCACCGTGCGCGTCTCCGATGACTCCGTGTACTCCCGCGAGGGCAACAACCTGATTATGCGTGCGCCCGTCACCCTCGCCGAGGCTGTTGACGGCGCAGTGATTGAGGTGCCCCTGCCCGACGCATCCACCGTGAAGCTGCGCCTGGCACCCGGCCAGGTCGGCCGCCGACTGCGCGCTAAGGGCCGCGGCTTCAAGGCTAAGGGCGGCGACGGCGACCTGCTGGTCATCCCCGAAATCGTACTGCCCACCAAGCTGAGCGCAGAGGCACAGGAAGCATTCGATAAGTTCGTAAAACTGGCTCCGCAGGAGAACCCGCGTAAGGATCTGTTGAAGAAAGCGAAGTAAACCATGGCATCTCGAGAATCATCATCTAAGTCCCGTCGTAGCGAGCCGCTGCACAGCGTGGACCGCCCGGTTTTCGTGATTTCTGTGGCGGCTGAGCTGGCGGGCATGCACCCGCAGACCCTGCGCCAGTACGACCGTATCGGCCTGGTCCAGCCTTCGCGTGCGCCCGGTAAGGCGCGCCGCTATTCGCAGCGTGACGTGAACCGTCTGCAGCAGATTCAGCAGCTCTCGCAGGAGGGCGTCTCCCTGGAGGGTATTCGCCGCATCATTGAGCTGCAGTCCCTCGTGGAGGAGCAGCAGGAGCAGATCGCGGCGTTGCAGCGTCAGGTTGAGGATGCGAAGGTGAAGTTGGGCTTGGCGGAGCGCGTGTTCGCTGCCGGTACCAGTGGCGATGTGGTGCATATTGCCCGCGGTACCCGCCCGGCGCCTCGTCAGCGTTCTTCGGCTGTGGTGCTGTACCGTCAGCGTCACCAGTCGGCTACGGCGGATGATACGAAGCCGCAGCGCTAAACCGGTTAAACCCGCTACACTGGGATAAACGGTTCGGCTGTTCTGGCTCATCTGCGCTAGTCAGCCGCTCATATAGGCTTGTGCGTCTTGGCGATATACGAGCGAGGTAGGGTAGACCCCCGCCCGCATGCACCTGGATTCACATACAAAAAGGTGAGGCTCCCCGAATGACCGGGGAGCCTCACCTGCTTTTGTGGCTAGTCCTTGGTTCTAGGAAAGAGCACTCTGAGGAGCACAGGGTAGAGTAATAAGCGAATAGCGCATAGATGGCCTATAGTTCAGATGCCATATCCAAGCTAAACTAACGATAGAAACTGCCTGCAAGAAAGAGGAGCAAGTATGTCCTATGAAGACCAGAAATCTTACGGAAATCCCCCTGGTAAAGAGGAATCACTGGGGTTAAATCGGGAAGAACGTTGGCAACTTATCCAGTATTTTAATGATTTGATTAAACACGGTGATTCAAAAATTCAGATGTTGTTGACTGTTCAAGGTGTTATTGTTGCCGCATATGGAGGTTTTGTTTCAACGTTCCTCAGCAAACCGAATATTTGGAATCCTATAACTATATTTTTAAGCGCATTATTTGCTGTATCCGTCGTTGTATCTTTGCTGGTCGGCATAGTTGCCCTGCAACCGTACGTCAAGGAGCACAATGGAGAATCCGCTACGCGTGAAGGACAGGGAAAAGGGAATATCTACTACTACGGGTCATATTCAGACAGTAGGATTCTTGATGGGCTGAACTGCGCTACTGCAGAGGAAAAAATGAATTATCTGGGAGCGCAGATTTCAGTCTTAGGCGGTATCGCAACTAGAAAATTTAGAAAAGTATTTTTTCTTGAGTGGCTCGTGTTCTCTAACGTTATTATTCTCATTGCGTCCTTTATCTTTTTCGCTTCTGCTGGGCAGTGAAGCTAAGAGGCGTAAGTGAGAACTAAACAGAGTTTACGGTGGATAGACTTGTCGAAACGTTTATCAATCATCCTATCTAGACATATATAAGCAGGTGAGGCTCCCCGAATGGCCGGGGAGCCTCACCTGCTTTAACCTATATGCACTTTGCGCGTTAGCGGGAAATCACCTGGCGGTAACTGACTCTGCTCCGCTTACTTGCCGCTTACTTGCGGCGGTAAGTCAGATCGTGCGCGCGGCGGCCCGCCTCCTGAGCCTTACGCTCAAAGCTGGTGAGGGTACGACCCTCCCAACGCGGAGCCCAACCACCCAGCGGATCCTCCTCAGTCGCACCGGCGCCGGGGTTCACGTTCTCAAAGTCCGGGTGCGCCTCCAGAACCTCGCGCATGACCAGGGCGTACTCCTCCCAGTCAGTCGCCAGACGCCAAATACCGCCGGGCTTGAGCACGCGCGCAACCTTATCAGCGAACGCCGGGGACACCAGGCGGCGCTTGTGGTGGCGGGACTTATGCCAGGGGTCCGGGAAGAACACCCACAGCTCGTCCACGGAGTTCTCCTCAAGCATGTTGTCGAGCAGCTCGGGTGCGTTCGCCTGAGCCACACGCACGTTCTCCACACCGGCGTTGCCCATCTTCAGCAGCAGATCCGCAATGCCGGGGGTGTACACCTCAACGGCAAGGAAGTTCGCCTCGGGCATCTCAGCCGCGCGGTGCACAATCGCCTCGCCCAGACCGGAACCAATCTCGACGACCTGGTACGCCTCACGGCCGTAAATCTTGACCGGATCGAAAGTCGCCTCGGGCGCGACGGAGGTGTCGGTGCGCAGGCGCGGGATGTCCAGCACGTGGGTGGGGGAGTAGGTGTCCCACGCCTTCTGGCGGCGCGCGGTGAGGCGGTCGCCGCGGCGGACGAAGGAGTAGGGCTGGCGGAAGAATTCCTCGGGAACCGGCTTCTTGGCCTTTTCTTCGGTGGATTCGGGTGCCTGGCTAGGCTGCGTGTTCTCAGTAGACATACCTAAAAGAATAGCGTAGCGCCGCTGCACCGTGCGGTTTCGCGGTGTGCGGGGCTGGCGTGACGCTGAACTGCCCGTGCGTGTAACCGGGCGCGGGGTAGGTGTGGTGCGCGTCTGGCGGGTGTAGAAAACCGGCGGGTATAGAAAACCGGCGGGCATACAAATTCAGCGCGCATACAATAGTGCGGCGGGAACGATGACTGTTCCCGCCGCACTTTCGTGAGGTTGTTTGAGTGAGTTAGTTTGTGGGGCTTACTTCTTGGAGCCCAGCAGTGCCAGACCCGCGCCGAGCAGCACAATGTTGTTTGCGAGCTGCTGGCCGTCCTGGGTGGTGCGGAGCGCGCTTTGAGCGAAACATCATGACATTCCATAGGTGCGCCCCGTCTCAAAAATCTGCCCCTGTTGGATTCATTGCGCTCATGTGGGTATTAAGGGGTAAAATTTGAAATTATGCATTCTCTGCATAATTCTTTATCGGTGATGCAAGAAGTCGGAAGCCCCGCGAAATCGGAGTCCACAAGCTCAAGCGCACCGCGCAAGCTGGGGAAACGCGAGGCTCCCCTCCTTCTTGCCACCAAGAAATATGCACGAATACCAACCACTCGGAACCGCCCAAACCATACTCAGGTGAACCGCCGCAGGAAAGAGAAATACGTGACACAGCAGCTACCGCAGCAGAACTCCGTCACCGGCCTAGACTCCGAAGCAGAGCACTCCAAGCTCCAGCGCGGACTAAGCTTCCGGCATATCCAGCTCATCGCTATTGGCGGCGCTATCGGCACCGGCCTCTTCCTCGGCTCGGCAAAGACTATTGCGCTGACCGGCCCCTCCATCGTCTTCGTCTACGCAATTATCGGTAGCGTCATCTACTTCGTGCTGCGCGCCATGGGCGAGATTCTGCTTTCCAACCCCAAGTACAAGTCCTTCACCGACTTCATTACCGACATTCTTGGTCTTCGCGCCGGGTTCTTTGTCGGTTGGTCGTACTGGTTCTTCTGGGTTGTCACCGGTATTGCGGACGTCATCGCCATTACCGGCTACGTGCAATACTGGCTACCTGACGTGCCCAAGTTCATTCCGGCGCTGACCGTTATCGTGGCTCTGCTGCTGCTGAACCTGCCCTCGGTGAAGAACTTCGGCGAAATCGAGTTCTGGTTCGCCGTCATTAAAATCGTCGCCATTGTGCTGCTCATTGTGGTGGGTGCGCTCATGGTTGCCTTCAGCTTCACCTCGCCCGACGGTACCGTCGCCTCCGTAACGAACCTCTGGGAGCACCCCGGCCCCTCCGGTAGCGGCATCTTCACTCAGGGGCTGACCGGCTTCCTGGGCGCCTTCCAGATTGCGCTTTTCGCTTTCGTGGGCGCTGAGCTGGTCGGTGCCGCCGTTGCGGAAACCGAGCACCCCGAACGCACCCTGCCCAAGGCAATTAACGCGGTGCCCTTCCGTATTGGCCTCTTCTACGCTATGCCGCTGCTGACCATCCTCGCCGTCACCCCCTGGGACAAGCTGGATAAGTCCATGAGCCCCTTCGTGGGCATGTTCTCCCTGGCTGGCATTGGTATTGCTGCGTCGCTGGTGAACTTCGTGGTGCTGACCTCCGCGGCGTCCTCGGCGAACTCCGGTATTTTCTCGACCTCCCGCATGGTGTACGGCCTGGCGCACGACGGCGCCGCACCCTCCGCACTGGGCAAGCTCACCAAGAACGGTGTGCCCGCGAACGCCCTGTACCTGACCACCGTGATGCTGCTGTTTAGCCTGGTCATGCTCTATGCGGGCAGCGGCATTATGGAGGCGTTCACCGTGGTGACCTCGGTGGCGTCGATGATGGGTATCTTCACCTGGAGCATGATCCTGATTGCGTACCTGGTGTACCGCAAGAAGTTCCCGGAGCGCCACGAGGCATCCCAGTACAAGATGCCCTGGGGTATCGGCATGAGCTGGTTTGGCCTGCTCTTCTTTGCCGTGATGGTTTACGCCCTGAGCCTGTACCCGGATACCGCGGTTGGTCTGGCTCTGACCCCCGTCTGGTTCATTGCCCTGGCTATTGGCTATGAGATTCTGACTCGCCGTCACACCGCCAAGCGTGCTCGCGCGCTGGCTGCCGAGAAGCCTGCTGAAGAGGCTTCTCAGAAGTAATTCTGCTCTTTCTTTGGTGCGTGTTGGTGTAGCGTTCAAGCCCCGTTTCTGCATTCTTTTGGATGCGGAAGCGGGGCTTTCTTGTGCTCCTTGGTCGGGTGCTAGGCGGCATTTTTGCACCGCTTGATGTGATTTCAATAATAGAGATAAGTCACTTTTTTCGTGTCAAAACCTGTTTTTGCACCCTGAACACCTGTAGAATAACTATCCAAGTAGCTGCGAGAGCTCCCAGAAAAACTTCGCGTTAGTCGATAGCGTGACACTTCCGAGTACCGCGCGGTAACTGGCATGGAGCCCCAGCCGCGCCCCGAAATCCGGGGACACCCCGCAAAGCAACGGCCGCATATTCATGCACTAGCTATACCCCCTGAATTTTAATGATTCTCATTATAAGCAAGGGGTACATGCGGTACGGGGTACAACCGCTGAAAAGAGGACGTCGTGACTGAACAGAACAACGTCAGCCTGAATCCTAAAGCTCCCGAGCAGGGAGAGCGACTGCACCGCGGTCTAAGCAACCGCCATATCCAGCTCATTGCCATTGGCGGTGCCATCGGTACGGGCCTGTTCATGGGCTCCGGCCGCGCCATCTCCCTGGCAGGGCCCTCCGTTATCTTCGTGTACATGCTCATCGGCGCCTTCATCTTTCTGGTGCTGCGAGCTATGGGTGAGATCCTGCTCTCCAACCTGAGGTACAAGTCCTTCTCCGACTTCACCACCGACCTGGTCGGCCCCATGGCAGGATTCTTCCTCGGCTGGTCCTACTGGTTCATGTGGGTGGTTACCGCCGTCGCGGATATCATCGCAATTGTTGGCTACCTGCGTCTGTGGTGGCCCGACCTGCAGGCATGGATTCCGGCGCTCGGCGTCATCACCGTTCTGCTGACCCTGAACTTGGTGTCCGTGAAGAACTTTGGCGAAATCGAATTCTGGTTCTCCATGATTAAGATTGTCGCCATCGTTGCCCTGATTATTGTTGGTGGCGCCATGGTCGCTATCGGCTTCACCTCACCCAGTGGCGCGCAGGCGTCCGTCGCAAACCTCTGGAACGACGGCGGTATGTTCCCGAACCACTTCATCGGCTTCCTCGGCGCGTTCCAGATTGCCGTCTTTGCGTTCATGGGCTCCGAGCTGGTCGGTACCACCGCGGCAGAAACCAAGGACCCCGAAAAGACCCTGCCCAGGGCAATCAACGCCGTGCCGGTACGTATTATGGTCTTCTACGTGGGTGCGCTCGTCACCATCCTGATGGTCACCCCCTGGCGCCTCGTCAGCCCCGATAAGAGCCCCTTCGTTGCCATGTTCACCCTGGCGGGCCTGGGCATTGCCGCGCACATCATCAACTTCGTGGTGATTACCAGCGCAACCTCCTCGGCGAACTCCGGTATTTTCTCCACCTCGCGCATGGCATTCGGTCTGGCGCGCGAGCGCAGCGCCCCGCAGTTCCTGGGCAAGATCTCTAAGAACGGTGTGCCGCGTAACGCGCTGTTCCTCTCGGCCGTGATGATGCTGTCCTCCATCGTGCTGCTCTACGCGGGTGACTCGATTTCTAGCGCGTTCAACCTGGTCACCACCGTGGCTGCGGTACTCGTGATTTTTGCGTGGGCGATGATCATGGTCAGCTACCTGATGTACCGCAAGAAGTTCCCGTCACGTCACGAGAAGTCGAAGTTCCGCCTGCCCGGCGGCCGTTTCTCCGCCTGGCTGTCGCTGGTATTCTTCGCCTTCACCATCGGTGTGCTGACCATGGATGAAGAAACCCTCAGGGGTTTGCTCGCGATGCCCGTCTGGTTCGCGATTCTCGGTATCGGCTGGTTCTTCAAGCGCCGCGCGGATGCACGCCGCCACGAGGCGATTTCGACTCGCACCGCGCAGATTGCGATTGTGGAGGCGTCGGAGATTTTCTCGGCACGCTAAGCAACCAGGCTAGGCAACCACGCTCAGCCACGCCGGCTATCGGTACCGCCTACCAGCGCATGCGTAAAGCCCGCGTCACCTACTTCTCATGGGGAGTGGGGGACGCGGGCTTTCGCTGTCTCCAGGGATGAACTCGACGAGAGGCTCGCGGGAGTGCTTGCTTAGACGGAAGCCATCTCAGCCTCTTCGGCAAGCGGGTCGTTGTCGTCATCGGTGCGGTAGAAATCCCAGCGTTCACAACCGCAACCGGAACGCATCGCCTCGATGACGGCGGCAGCTGCCTCCAGCGGGTCGAGCGCGTGCAGGTTCCACAGCGCATGCACCGGCACCGGGTGCCTCCAGCCGTGCTCCTGCAGGAACTCCGGGTCGAAGGCGGGTAGCGCCTCGGCGGTGGGTTCGAGCTCGCAGAGGAAGCCTGTGGGGGAGCGGAAGACCGTCACCACGGGGATCGGGTCGGCGTCTTCCAGGCAGGCGCCGTCGAAGAAGTAGTAGGTGCTCAGACGGCGGTTCCAGGCAAGCTGCGCGAGGCGTTCGCCGAAGACATCCACCGTCTGCTCCCACTGGGTGCGATGGTACGCCGCCAGGTCGGTGTGGGCGGTCTGCACCACGCCGATGCCCTGCTCGGTGAGTTCGCGGGCGCTCAGACGCGCGGGCTCTGTAGGTTCTACCGGCTCTGCGGGTGCGTCCGCGGGGGAGTTGTCCGCGGGGGAATTGTCGGGGGTATCCAGCTCTGCTAGTTCTGCCTCGGTGAGCTCTGCGTTAGACAGCTCAGCGTCGAGGAGCTCAAGCTCCTCAGCGGCAGCTGCGTTTGCTTCATTCCTCGTCCACAGGCGCAACTCGCGGGCAATCTGTGCGCGTCCGCGATGCAGGGTCGCCTGCCAAGAGCCGAACTTGGCGCGCACCGCACCCAGCGGCGGCACCTGCTCAATGAGCGTGGGAATGGTAGACCAGTAGCCGTAGTTCAGCGCCGTCGGCTCGCGGTCGTAGCGGGCACAATAGCTCAAAAACAGGCTCAGAGTCTTCGGCGCAAAATCCTCGGGTACCGCGGCGGCGTCAATGTACCATTCGTTTTCGAGCGCCTCCGCCGGGTAGATGCCGGTGCGGAGCATACCCAGGGACCAGTTGCCGTCACCGAGGTAATCGTTCGCGGTCTGAACCGGTGCCGGCCACGCCGATTCGCCCTCCATGCTCGAGGCAAGCAGGATGTACAGGCTACCGCCCTCGGTGCCTATTTCTTTCATGCCGCGCTGCCGGATGTCCTCGAGGGTCTGCGCGTAGGCTTCTTCCTCCAGCTGGGAGTAGGGGTGTGCGGCAAGGTACTTGAGCGTAGCGCCAATCTTCGCCAGAACGTGCGCAATGTCTTCATTGCTGAAGTGGCGTGCCTCCAGTGCGGGCGGCAGGTCGTGGATAATATCGCAATCAAGAATCAGCGCCGTGTACTCGGGCTCCGGGGGCAGATCGTAGGCTTCCGCGAAAACATACCAGAGGCCGCAGGCGAGCACCGTGTAGCTCGGGGCCTCTGCCGTGACCGGACCAAACTGCCAGATACCGGAGTTCAGCGCATAGTTCAGATGCTTCTTATTGATGTGCGGGTACAGAAAGTTGAGGCGGCGGAGAACCTGGCTAGGGGTGAACCCCAGCGCGGCGAGTTCGGCGATAAGTTCCGCGTACTCGTCGTGAAAATCTAAGTAGCCCTCCGGAGCGTTTAATAGCGCGGCTTGTTCGCGCATGGGTCCCTCTTTCATCTGCGGGATGTGGCAGCACCTTGTCGCACCGTGCCGCCGAAACCCTGAACGTGTGCACGCAGATAAGGGCGTTTGCGTGGTGTGATGCCACCCCTTATCTGCACGAATGAGAGATATTTTTTCAAAAAATATGCTCTTTTATCTAAATTTATCGCTCAAACTTACCACTATTCAAATACGTGCACCCTCAACACGGTTTCTTACGTAAAGATGACAACGTTTAGCGAACCCACAGGGCAAAATATGTGCAAAGAGCCGTATTCTGCACTAGAAAATACGGCGGAAAAATACGCTCACCCGCACCCGCACAGGCGAGCAAAATACGCCCCGCGCTGACTCTATCCTCAGCCTCACCGGTCAACCCGTGAGCCGCGGCGAAATATGCGAAACTGGAAGGATGAGCGAACACCCCCTCCCGAGCAGCATCCGCCCGCGCGCGAATCGAGCTGCAGACCCCGCGCCCAGCAGCGCCGCACACCGCGAAAAACACGAAACCGGTGGCGCAGCTGAGCAGCCCGCCGAGCACCTCATCAACGCGCTCGCCGTAGAAACCGGCATCGCGCCGCACCGCATCCGCGCAGCCGTAGCGCTACTCGACGCCGACAACTCCGTACCCTTCATCGCCCGCTACCGCAAAGAAGCAACGGGCGCACTCACCGACACCCAGCTGCGCACCATCCAGTCGCGCCTGGGTCAGCTCCGCGCCCTCGAAGAGCGCCGCAACCGCGTGCTCGAAGCGCTCACCGAACGCGCCGACGAAGGCCTCATCGACCCGCTCACCCTGCTGCAGCTGCGTTCCTCGCTCATGAACGCCGCCACTATCGCAGACGTGAACGCCATCTACGCCCCGTACCGCAGCGAGCGCGTGACCCGCGCCCAGATGGCGCGTGCCGCCGGGCTTGATTCCCTTGTCGAAGACCTGCTGGAGGTGCCCCTCGCCGAGGCGCACGCCATCGCCGCCGCGTACATTACCGACGGCACCGAAGATGATGAAGACGAGGGTATCGAGGCTGCAGAGGCGGACGAAGCCCTGCAGATTCACAGCGCCGAAGAGGCCCTCGACGGTGCCCGCGCGATCCTGATTGACCGCGCCCTCACCGACCCGGTGCTGAGCGAAAAGCTCCTCAAGCGCCTGCGTGAGAGCGGCGTGATTGAGTCCCGCGTGATTGCCGGTCAGGAAAGCACCGGCGCGAAGTTCTCCGACTATTTCGCCTTCTCGGACCGTATTCGTTCCATTCCACCGCACCGCGTGCTGGCGCTACACCGCGCCAAGGACGCCGGCGTGGTGCGCCTCAAGGTGGATGTGGCACCCGCCCCCGTGGCGCTCAGCCGCCTGCGCGGTGCCGCCCGCGCCGAAGCTGAGGCCGCCGCCGAAAATTACGAGAACGTCCGTTCTGCATACGAGCGTGAAGTCGCCGCCGCGCTACGCATCCCCGTGCAGGTGCTCAACACCGTCGACGACGAAGACCGCGTACTCGGCTGGCTCGCCGCCACCGTCCGCACCGCATGGCGCAGCCACCTGCGCCCACGCCTTGCCGAACGCATCCGCCACCAGCTACTCGACGCCGCCGCACAGCATGCGACCGAAGTGTTCGCCTCCAACCTGCGCGATATTCTGCTCGCCGCACCCGCTGGCCACAAGACCACCCTCGGCCTGGACCCGGGCCTGCGCCACGGAGTGAAATACGCCGTAGTTGACGGCACCGGTGAGCCGCTGCGCGTGGGCACCGTCTACCCGCACGCCCCGCGCAACCAGTGGGCAGAAGCACTGCGCGAGCTCGCTGCCGCCTGCCGCGAGCACGGCGTGGAACTCATCGCCATTGGTAACGGCACCGCAAGCCGCGAAACCGACAAGCTCGCCAGCGAACTGATCCGCACCCTGCGTGAGGAAGGCGTAGAAGCACTCCAGAAGGTGACCGTCTCCGAGGCGGGCGCCTCCGTCTACTCCGCCTCCGCCCTCGCTGCCGCCGAGCTGCCCGACTACGACGTGACCGTACGCGGCGCCGTCTCCATCGCCCGCCGCCTGCAGGACCCGCTCGCCGAGCTCGTCAAAATCGACCCGCAATCCATCGGCGTGGGCCAATACCAGCACGACGTGCCGCCCGCTGCCCTGCGCCGCGCCCTCAACGACACCGTCGAAGACTGCGTAAACGCCGTGGGCGTGAACCTCAACAGCGCCTCCGTGCAGCTGCTCGCGCACGTGGCGGGCGTGGGCACCGCAACCGCCGAACGCATCGTCGCCTACCGCACCGAACACGGCGCCTTCGCGAACCGTCAGCAGCTGCTGAACGTGCCGCGACTGGGCGCAAAAACCTTCCGCCAGGCGGCAGGATTTATTCGCATCCGCGGCGGTGAGGAGCCGCTGGACGCCTCCGCCGTGCACCCGGAAGCCTACCCGCTCGCGCGCCGCATTATTGCCGACGCGCAGGCACGCAACGGCGCCCACTGGGTTGCCGGAGCCCTGGGCACCTCGGATGGTAGCGACCCGCTCACCGGGCTGAACCCCGCCGACTACGTGCAGGACAGCTGTGAGCAGGATAAGCACGGGCAGGAGAGCGCGGAAGAAGGCGCCGCCGGCGTGTACACGGTCGAGGACATCTTCACCGAGCTGCGCCGCCCCGGCCTGGACCCGCGCGGTAGCTTCCGCACCGCCCGCTTCTCCGAATCCGTCTCGCACTTCGAGGACGTACGCCCCGGCATGGTGCTCGAGGGTACCGTCTCGAACGTGGCGGCATTCGGCGCGTTCGTGGATATTGGCGTGCACCAGGACGGCCTCGTACACATCTCGCAGATGAGCCGCGGCTACGTGGCGAACCCGCACGATATTGTGCGCAGCGGCGACATCGTGCAGGTGCGCGTGGTGGAGGTCGACCCGGCGCGCCGCCGCATCTCCCTCTCCCTGCTGGTAGAGGACGAGAACTAGCGGGGGAGAGCGCGAGCGTTTGCTGACCTGTTGAGCAATCCAAGAATGAGCGTTCGCTAAAAACTCAACCCTGAGAACACAATAAAGCCCCGACAAGCACTATCTGTGCCTGTCGGGGCTTTACTCTGTCTTTTACTCTGCCGAGCTTCGAGCCCCTCAACGCGGGACTCTATGCTCCAGCGTTCCAGGATCTAGCTTTCTGCGCTCCAGCTTAGAAGTCGATGTTCGCCGGGTCAGGGCCGATACGACCCTCGGGGGTGGAGAGCGCATCCACGGCCGCGATGTCCTCGGCGGTCAGCTTCACGTTCACCGACGCCAGGTTCTCCTCAATGCGCGAGGGGGTCACGGACTTCGGGATAGCCACGGTGCCCTTGGCGAGGTGCCACGCCAGTACGACCTGTGCCGGGGTTACGTCGTGGCGCTCTGCGATTTCGGCCAGCACGGGGTTCTGCAGCAGATCGCTGCCGTTACCCAGCGGGCTCCACGCCTCGGTCACGATGCCGTACTCGGCGTGCACGGCGCGCAGCGCCTCCTGCGAGAAGTAGGGGTGCAGCTCAATCTGGTGGATGACCGGAACCACGCCGGTCTCCTCGATAATCTCGCGTAGCTGCTCCTCGGGGAAATTCGAAACACCAATCGAACGGACCTTACCCTGCTTCTGCAGCTCAATCAGTGCACGCCAGGAATCCAGGTACAGGCCCTGCTGCGGCTTAGCCCAGTGAATCAGGTACAGGTCAACGTAGTCGGTGCCCAGCTTCTCCAGGGAAGCCTCGAACGCCTCGAATGCGCTCTCGTAACCCTGGTCAGAGTTCCACAGCTTGGTGGTGAGGAAGATGTCCTCGCGAGCCACGTCGGAGTTAGCGATAGCGCGGCCCACGCCCGCCTCGTTGCCGTAGATAGCGGCGGTGTCGATGTGACGGTAGCCGGTCTCCAGGGCGGTGCCCACAACCTTCTCGGCGACCTCGTCCTCAACCTGCCACACGCCGTAGCCCAGCTGCGGAATGGATCGGCCGTCGTGGAACTTTACGTTGGGTACGTTGTAGCTCATGATGCTCCTTTGGAATCTATGGGGAGGCGGCGCCTCCGTAAGCAGTCCTTCAAGGCTACGCCTCAGAGCCCCCGCTGAGAAGAGCCGCAGCGGAATCGGGTGTGAATCTAGCCCGAGGCGTAACCACGTGACGAAAGATGACGGGTGCCAGACATATCGCTCAGGCTGGAGGGCGGCTATCGCTCGACAGCCGGCGCAAACAGCTCACGCACATCCTCAGCCGTCACCGCCGCGGAGGCGAACTCGCCCTCACCGACCACCGCATCGAAGAGCGCGGCCTTCGACTCCTTGAGCTGCATGACCTTCTCCTCAATCGTGCCCTCAGCGACCAGGCGGTAGACGTGCACCTCCTTGTCCTGGCCGATGCGGTGAATACGGTCCACCGCCTGCTGCTCGGCGGCGGGGTTCCACCACGGATCCATGATGAACACGTGATCCGCCTCGGTCAGGTTCAGACCGAAACCGCCAGCCTTGAGCGAAATGAGGAACACCGGCTCCTGACCGCTCGTGAACGCCTCGATGACCTCGGCGCGGTTGCGGGTTGAACCGTCCAGGTACAGGTGGCCGATGCCCTCCTCCGCCAGGTGCGCCGAAATGCTCTTGAGGTAGCCGGTGAACTGGCTGAACACCAGCACGCGGTGGCCTTTCTCGAGCAGGCCGGGTAGCTGCTGCACCAGGTAGTCGCACTTGACCGAGGACACCCCGGCGTAGGCTTCCGGGTCAATCAGCGCGGCATCAAGCGCCAGACGGCGCAGCAGGGTTAGCGACTGGAAGATCGTGAACCGGTTCTTGTCCATATCCTCCAGCAGACCCAGCACCTTCTGGCGTTCACGCTGCAGATGCGTGTCATAGATGCGGCGGTGACCGGGAGCCAGCGGCAGGTTCACGCGCGTATCATTCTTCGCCGGAAGCTCCGCCGCCACCAGCTCCTTGGTGCGGCGTAGCATGAGCGGGCGGATGCGCCGGCGCAGACGAGCCGCCGTCGCCGCGGCGTGCGCCGGGTCCTCGCCAGACTCCGCAGGACGAGCGTACAGGTCACGGAACGCGCGGGCGGAGGGAAACAGGCCGTCCGCCACGATCGCCAGCAGCGCCCACAGCTCCATGAGGTTGTTCTCAATGGGCGTGCCGGTCATCGC
>ERZ773207.334-NODE-334-length-17107-cov-16.219036_pt1 | contig 17107 bp, 13 predicted proteins | sample MGYA00580997_ERZ773207 | MGnify/ENA primary metagenome ERZ773207 (study PRJEB29015, sample SAMEA2738170) | human oral metagenome | biome: human oral; feature: human-associated habitat; material: saliva | place: China | collected 2239 ... | reverse complement strand
GCGCCGTCAGTGACCATCGGGTGATGTCCCTCAGCCTGACCGAAAGTTAGCTCCTGCATAAAATCCAGAACATAATGCAGGGCAATCGCACCCAGGCCGCTGAACACGCCCGTGACCAGCGCGGCAAGGGTCAACACCAGAAGGAGGCGAAACAAAAAAGAGCGGGAACCAGCAGGATTCTGCGGGCTATTCGAAGAAGAACCAGTATGAGAAGACATAGAAAAAGGGGTGTGTGTTGCGTGCTGTGTGTTGTTGAAGGCTTCATGCCCGGCACAAACTGCCGCGGTTGAAGCTGCTTTCATTCTACGCCTGCACTTTACGCCTTATGGGTGGGCCGCAGGGTGGGAAGCTGAGCCCGGCGCATGGGGACCCGGCGCATGGTGGCGCGGTATATGGGGTGCGGCACATGGCGGCGCGGTATATGAGGCGCGCTGAGTGAAGCCCCCACCCAGAAAGCCCGGAAGAAGCACGAGCCAGGTCACAAGCCCGTAGCCGCACCCGCTATGCTGGAAGGGTACGCCTCCACACGCCCGCCGCGCACAGCGCACCGCGCACCCGCAGGGCGCAGGCACCCCATTAGGAAGGATCAACGATGACCGCAACTATTGCTTTTCTCGGCACCGGCTCCATGAACGGCTCCATCGCCGCAGGTCTGCTCGCCGCAGGCCACGACCCCGCCCACATCCGCGCCACCGTGCGTAGTGAAGAATCTCGCGCCGCTCTCGCCCAGCGTCTCGGCGACAAGGTCGAGATCATCACCACCGGCGGCGAAGCCGACGGCAACCACAAGGCAACCGCCCACGCAGACGTCGTGCTGCTCGGCGTGAAGCCCTACGGCATCGTCGAGCTCGCCCGCGATATTGCACCCGCCCTCGCCCCGAACGCCGTCGTGGTGTCCGTTGCTGCTGGCGTGACCCTCGAAACCCTCGCCGAGTGCCTTCCTGCAGGTCAGCCCATTGTTCGCTGCATGCCGAACACCCCCTCCTCCGTGGGTAAGGGCGTGCTCGCCATCTCCACCACCGACACCGTGAAGGATGAGCAGAAGAAGCTCGTCGAAGAGGTCTTGGGCACCGTCGGCTTGGTCGTTGAGGTCCGCGAGGACCAGATGGATGCGGTCACCGCCGTCTCCGGTTCCGGCCCGGCATACGCGTTCCTGCTTGCGGAGGCGATGGCAACCGCCGGCGAGAAGCTCGGCCTGGATGCAGACACCGCGCTCAAGCTTGCCAGCGCAACCGTTGCCGGTGCAGGCTTCCTGCTCGATACCAACCCGGATGCGCCCGCCCTGCGCCGCGCCGTGACCAGCCCGAACGGCACCACCGAGCGTGCACTGAACACCTTTGTGGACGGCGGCCTCTTCCAGCTGACCGAGGACGCGATGCGCGCCTGCGCAGCCCGCTCGGCGGAAATGAGTCAGCTGTACACCGCTGACGAGGACTAGTCATTACGGACTAACCAGCGGGGACTAATACCGCTCGGTAGCGCCGCTCTGACTAGGTGAAACTACAGAAAACTGGGTAAAACTACAGAAAGACAGCCTCCTCCCGGCAGAACGGGAAGAGGCTGTTTTTCTATGCTTATTTGCTTTTCTATGTCTATTCTCGGGTTCCTCAAGGCAGCGAGGAAAAACGCACTTAGGGGCGCGCCGCGAAACGCTCAATCAGGTCCACCTGACCGGACACAATCAGAATGTCGCGCGAGTGAATGCGGGTGGTCGCGTCCGCGTAGGTGAAGTCCTCACCGGGGGACTTAATACCAACCACAGACACACCGTACTTGGAGCGGATATCCGACTCGGCGAGGGTGAAGCCGTGGGTTTCCTTCGGCGGGCGCATCTTCGCAATGGCGAAGTCGTCATCAAACTCAATGTAGTCCAGCAGTCGACCCGAGACGAGGTGCGCGGCGCGGCGGCCGGCGTCCGCCTCCGGGTAGACCACGTGGTGCGCGCCAATACGTTCCAGAATCTTGCCGTGTGCGGGGGTGATGGCTTTCGCCCAGATACGCTCCACGCCAATGTCCACGAGGTTCGCGGTAATCAGCACGGACGCCTCCACGGAGGTGCCCACGCCCACCACGGCGGAACCGAACTCGTCCGCACCCAACTGGTGCAGGGTATCGATATCGGTCGCATCGGCGGAGACCACGTGGGTCAGCACGCCGGACCACTTCTGCACCAGCTCGGGGTCCTTCTCGATAGCGAGAACCTCTTTATTCTGCAGGCGCAGCTGGGCAGCCACAGCCGAACCGAAGCGTCCCAAACCAATCACGAGGACGGGGGCGTTATGTGCACTAGCCAATGGTGGGCCTTTCTTCGGGGAACTTGTAGAGGCGGCGGCGTGAACGCATTGCCAAGCCGGTTGCGGCGGTTGTTGTACCCACACGACCAATGAGCATCAGAACGCTGAGCACGTACACGCCTGCCGGAGGTAGGCTGGCGGAGAGGCCGTTTGAGAGGCCGCAGGTCGCGAAGGCAGAGATGACCTCGAAGATGACTTCTTTGAGATCTGCGCCGCTAATGATGAGAATCGATGCGGTGCCAACACCTACCACGGTAGCACCCATAACGATCACAGAGATGGCAATGCGCAGAGAGGATTCGGGGATGGTGCGATTGAACGCTACGACCTTCTGGTCACCTCGCGCCTCGGCAAGAATCGACAGGGCAATCACGGCGATGGTGGTGACCTTCACGCCGCCTGCGGTCGAGCCGGAGCCGCCACCAATGAACATGAGCGTGTCCGTCAGCAGGGTGGAGACGGGGGTGATGGCGTCCATGTCGACCAGGTTGAAGCCGCCCGAACGCATCATCACGGAGGCAAAGATGGCGTTGAGGATTTTATCGCCGGGAGAGTAGGAACCGATGGTTGCGGGGTTATTCCATTCGAAAAGACCCCAGAAGAAGGCACCAAAACCGAAGAAGAAGAGGGTGGTGACCACGGTCAGTTTTGCGGTGAGCTGCCAGTGTGAGGGACGGAAGGGGTTGCGCTGAATCGCAATGAACACGGGGAAGCCGAGCGAGCCGAGGAACACCGCGATGCAGATGGGTACGAGCAGGAAAAGATCGTGGCCGTAGGGTACGATGCCGTCCGAGTGCGGGGTGAATCCGGCGTTGTTGAATGCCGAAACCGAGTAGAAAATGCCGTGCCACAGAGCCTCGTGTGGTGCTTCACCGAGCGCGAGGAAGCGCGGGGTGAGGAGCATTGCAATGAACGCTTCGATGGAGAAAGATGCGTACGCCACCGCTTTAACGATGCCGCCGACCTCGCCGAGTCGGCTGATGTTCAGGTCTTCCTGGGCGATGAGTTTGGTGCGCAGACCCATTTTGCGGCCGATAGCCAGCGCTAGCAGGGAGGTGATGGTCAGCGTGCCCAGGCCACCCACCTGGCAGGCGAGAAGAATCATTGCCTGACCGAAGGTTGACCACTGATCTGCTGTGGAGACGGTGGTCAGACCGGTCACGGTGACCGCGCTGGTTGAGGTGAAGACCGCGTGGTGTAGCGCGACGCGCTGCCCGTCTGCCGAAGAAATCGGCAGGGACAGCATGACGGTGAAGAAGATGATGACTAGAAAGAAGGCGCTGATTGCGGTGCGTGAGGGGGACGCCAGAACCGAGGAATCAATGAAGTCGCGGAAGCGTTCGAGAGTCTTCTGGTTGAACTCTAGCGGGGTTCGTTTGCGCTGAGTCTCGGAGTCTTCGTGGTCACGTAGGGTGGGTAGACGGTCAAGATCGATGCCGGGCACGCTGGTGAGGATGCTGAGGTTTTCAGCTTCGCGGCGGTCGCGGCGGCTTCGGCGAACCTGCTGCTTTTGGGGTTCGGAGGTGGCACCGCTGAGGGTGTCCCAGCGGCGGTTGAGCTGGCCCTGGGGGTGGTGGTGTCGGCGCCGGGTGCGGCGGATGATGCGTCCCATGCGCCTCCTTCAGCGAGTGTCTGGGTGTTGACGTGTTGATGTGTTGGGCGGCTGTTTGAGCCTGTGTTTAACGCCTTCTAGTGTATCGCGCCGGGTGCCTGCTGAGGGGGTTGAGGCTCTGGTGGTTCGGGGGTAAATATGTGAGCTTGGAGAAGGCGTGCGGCTGGTTTTGTGGGTGGAACCACGAAAACTATATATTCTGTATTAGTTATATAAGTATTGAGGGGTTCGCTGGATTGCATATGCCTAGGATGAGATACAGGAAATCACCACGAGATGTGATAGGCACTTCATGCTTTTCTCCCTTTCAGGGCTCCATATTGGGTTAGTATTCAGTGGTCTTTCAGAATTTTTGAAGGTAATTTCTGTATCAGCCTCATTCTAAGCTTGAGGCGCCACTTTATATGTCATAATCGCTATATGCATTCTGATGTTTTTTCTGTCATCGCGGATCCGACTCGCCGCCGAATTGTGCGTATTCTCGCTGAGCAAACCCACACGGTGGGCGCAGTGGTTGAAAAGCTGGGCATGAGCCAGCCGACCATTTCGAAGCACCTGAAAGTCCTTCGCGATGCAGATGTGGTCTCCGTGACCGTGGAGGGGCAGCGTCGCCTCTACTCCCTGAACCCGGATGTATTCGCCACCGTGACCGAGTGGATTAACGAGACCGTTCAGATTGCACGCCAGTCCAACGAGGCGCACGCGCCCGTGGCACTGCCCGGTGGCGTGAGTGCATCTGCCTCCGACAATGCGACGGCTGAGAAGCCGGTCGAGAAGACCTCCGAAAAGAGTGCTCAGAAGCCCGAAGCGACCGACTCTGAGACTCTCACCATTGAGGCACCCACCCCCGAGGAAATCGAGCAGGCTCGCATTCAGCGCGCCCGCGCACAGCACATGACCCCCAGCGCGCGCATCTACTCGCGCCCTGCGGAACAAGCAGCTGACAGCACCGCTTCCGAAGCTGCCGCTGAGAAGGCGGGAGCTGCTGAGCCCACCTCGCAGGAAGAGGCAGTGGATAGCACCCCGATGCGCCCCTTCACTCCCGCATCCTACGGTTACGATGCTGGGGTGACCCCCGCGGCGTCGGCAACCCCCGCTCAGCCCGCTACCCCTGCGGCACCTGCTGAAGCTAAGCCTGTTGTAGCGCAGAAGCCGGTGGTATTCCCTCAGCCTGCGGCTGTGGTGCCTTATGGCATTGACCCCGCTACGGTTGTGGGTGGCTCGATTCAGCCTATCGCTGTGATCCCCGAGGCTGTTGTGCTTGAAAAGGTCGCCGAGGAAAAGGCTACCGATGAAAAGGTTGCAGCTGAGAAGCCTGTTGCACCAGCTGAATCCGTCAAGGAAGAAGCAACCCGCAAGGAATTTGCAGCTGAGGATTCTGCAGCTGAAAAGTCTGTGATTGAGAAGAACGTAGTGGATGAAGCCGCGGCAGAAGAGCCTATGAAGACTGAATCTGCTGAGGAAGTAGCTTCGCCTGCAGAAGCTACTGAGAAGGCTGAACTCGGTAAGGTCGAGCCTGCCAATGATGAGCCTGTCGAGGGTGAGCCTGCTAAAGCTGAAGCCTCCGCTGAGGAGCCCGAGTATCAGACCATGCCCGCCTACGATTCTGTGTACCGCCCCAACGCTGAGACGAACAGCGCTGAGGCGAAGGACAACCACCGTGGTGGCCTCTTCGGCTTCCTGCGTGGCCGCCGCCGCTAAGACGGGCGGCTAGGGTCTGCCCTGCCGATCACTTCCGGCATTAACTCTCTGTAAAACACACACTCTCACTCACTTTTTGACCGAAAGACGCATTCACGTGGCTATTCATCGTAAAATTCTGCGCTGGCTCGAGAACGAACTGTTCGAGGGCAACATTCAGCTGGGTCAGGATCTGCCCAGCGATAGCGAAATTGCGCGCGCTATTGGCGTGGGACGTTCCCGCACCCGCGAGGCTCTACGCACCCTGGAAGATATGGATCTGGTGCAGCTGTACAACGGCCGCGGCAAGGAAATGCTGGTGCACCTGAGCGATGAGCCGGCTTCCGCGGCGAGTGCCGCTCTGCGCCTGCACATGTCTAGCTCGCGTTACCCGACTCGTGACCTGGTGCAGACCCGTATTCTGCTGGAAAGCTGGGCGATTGCGCGTATTGACCCGAAGACCGCCTCCTTCGCGGAGCTGGACGAGGTCCTGGCGCAGATGGAAGATTTCGACCTGTCGATTCGTGATTTCCTGGAGCTTCTGCTGACTTTCCACCACCAGGTGATGCGTTGTGCGGGTAATGAGCTGCTGGTGGGTCTGCTCGCGTCGGTGCGTCAGCCGAGTTTTGAGTCGATGCTGTCGCTGGTGGGCCGTATGCCGCTGTGGAGTAGCGCTGTGGAGCGTCTGCGTGCTGAGAGCCGCGCTATTGCGGAGGCTTTGAAGGCGGGCGATTCGGCGACGGCGCGTGCCATGGTGATTGGTCAGCTACGCGGCATGTATGCCGATGCCGGTATTGACTTGGAGCAGGAGGCGACCTCTGCGAACGGTCTGCCGGGTGAGCCGATTGCTTCTGAGTTTGCGCCGGTTGATGTGGATGAGTTTGCCGCCGATGACTTTGACGATTTGATGCAGGATGATGCGTCCTTCGCTGATGCGGGGGCGTTGCCCGCCGCGGATGCGCCTGTTGTGGTGCCCGCTGAGCCGGCTCAGGTGTCTGCTCCGGTTTCTGCGGTGTCTGCGCAGTCTGTTGACGTGGAGTATGAGCGGCCTGAACCCGAGGTTGCCCACGTTGATGAGGCTGCGTCTGAGATTCCCTCCGAGCAGGCTGATACCTCTGCTGAGGCTACAACTGGCGCGGATGCTTCTGCATCTGACAAGGTGGAACGTGTCATTCCCGCTGCGCCCCAGCCCGCACCTGCTGTAGCTCCCGCAATCCCCGCACAGCCTGCCGCGCATTCGGTGAGCCCGGATGTGCCGCTGAGCTTCGGTACCCCGCGCCGCAGCACCCCGGTTGCGCAGGCTGCACCCGCCTCCCAGGCTCCTGCCGCGCAGAATTTTAGCTCGCAGACTCTCGGCTCACAGCCTCTTAGCTCGCAGACTCCCAGCGGTCAGTTGCCGAGCGTGCCTGCCGCGTACGCGCAGGAAGAGACTGAGGGCCCCGCGAAGGTTCTGCGTGCTTCTACGGCGGCTCCGCGTCGTCGTAGCGGTCAGATTATTTCTCCGGTGCGTGCGACCATCATTAAGCCGGTGGATCGTAGTAGGGTGCTGACTGCGCCTGCCCGTACCGCGCGTTCTGCAGCTGTCGTGACTGCTGCGGCGCCCGCGGAGGCTGAGTCTTCTGAGAACGTTCTGCGTGCTCCGGCGCGCCAGGAAGCGCCCGCCGTTCAGCCTGCTGAGCCTACCCGTCTTGAGGCGGCTGCGACCATTCATGACACCTATGAGAAGCTTCCGCATGAGGAGCCGGTGCAGGAGCGCCGCGGTATCTTCTCGAAGATGAAGCGTTTCTTTGGCGTGGATGTGTACGAGCCTGAGGAAGCTCAGGAGAGCCCCGAGAAGGATCAGGCAGTGAAGGAACAGGCTGTGAACGCTGAGGCGAAGCCTGAGCCCCAGCCTGCTATTGATCAGGAGGCGCTGGCTCGTGCCGAGGCTGAGCGTGCTGAGCGTCTGAAGGCCTTGCACGCGGCGGTGGAAGAGACCGCTGTGGAAAGCTCTGCTTCGGAAATTCCCGCTGAGGAGGTTTCTGTAGAAGAGCCGGTTGAAGAACCCGCTGAGGAATCGGCTGAGGCCGCCTCCCAGGCTGAGGAGAGCTCTTCTGAGGGTGCTGCAGCTTCTTCTGGTTCAGTGCTGTCTCATGGCCGCGGTAAGGGTTCGAAGAAGTCGAAGAAGAAGCGCCGTTAGGGCTGCCGAATCCCCGTTTTCGCCCAGAAATACCCTCGATAAGCCCGCGGGAAAAGCGGAAATTCAGGGAAAAACTCCTGAAATACCGCTCTCGAATGGTGAAAATGGGGGGTAAACCTAGTACTCTAGGTAGGTAGCGCTCTAAAACGCAAGGGTATTTCTGTGCCTAAAATGCGTTTTGGATCGGTTATACCGGTATAAATATCCCCGGGTAGCTACCGAGTCGAATGGCTCGGCCGGGTACGAGTAAAGTGAGGAAATCCTATGGGTTCCGTTATCAAGAAGCGCCGCAAGCGTATGTCCAAGAAGAAGCACCGCAAGCTGCTTCGTAAGACCCGCCACCAGCGCCGCAACAAGAAGTAAATAGACTTCTTTCGCCCCGCCCTCCGCATGGAGAGGCGGGGTTTTTGCGTTCCTGCAGTTTCGCGGGCGGGGTTTTATACACGGGGTTTTGTACGCCGGGTTTCGTATTCGTAGAGGGGATGTGCGGGTCACCTGTTTGGGGTGCGGCGTGCTATCTGAGAGACTGGGATTATGACTGAAACTTCCACCATTAAAGTTCACCTCATGCGTCACGGCGAGGTGCACAACCCCGAGCGTATCGTGTACGGCCGTCTGCCCGGCTACCGTCTGTCCGATAAGGGCCAGCAGATGGTGCGTCTGAGCGCTGAGGAGTTCGCGGCTCGTGCTGAGCGCGGCGCCCGTTTCGTGCATCTGGTCTGCTCGCCGTTGCAGCGTACCCGTGAGTCTGCCGCCCCGGTTGAGGAGCTGCTGGGTCTGACCGCGCAGCCGGATGAGCGCGTCATTGAGGCGGATAACTACTTTGAGGGTCTGCACGTGAACGCGCAGGAGCTGCTGAAGAACCCGCGTCACTGGACGAAGCTGTACAACCCGGCGCGCCCCTCCTGGGGTGAGTCGTATCTGGATCAGATTCGCCGTATGGCTGCGGCTGTTCAGGATGCGGCGCGTACCGCCTACGAGTTGGGTGGCGAGGGTGCGGAGGCGATTATTGTGTCGCATCAGCTGCCGATTTGGATTACTCGCCTGGGTGTTGAGGGCCGTATGCTGCAGCATGACCCGCGTGCCCGTGAGTGCAACCTGGCGTCGATTACGACCCTGGCGTTTAGCACCACTGATTTTGAGCATGAGATGCCGCATTTTGTGGGATATGCGGAGCCTGCTGCGCCGTTGTACGGTGGTGTGATTCAGCTGCCTGGTAGCTAGTTCCCGCTAGTTCCCAAAGCTGTTTTGAGCATAGTAAGAGGCTGTGAGCCCATCCGTGACGGATGCGCTCACAGCCTCTTTCTGTACACCCTGAGGGGCGTGAGCCTAGCTGTCTCGGCTAGTTCTGCCCGTTACCCTGATTCGGGGTGCCGTCCTCGGGATCTTTACGTTCGGAATCCTGCGTGTTGTGCGATTCTGCTTCGCGGCTGCGGCGTTCGCGTTCTGCTTTTGCTTTGAGCCAGCGCAGGTACTCTTCATCGTCGTCGGGGGAAGATACCGAGGGCGCCGGGGTGCTGCGTCGCTGACCGAAGCCGCGGCGAGCGCCTGCTGCGGGCTGTGCCTTGGGGCGGCCCAGGATGAGCCACATGAGCGGGCCCACCACGGGGAAGAGCAGGGTGACGAGAACCCACAGCCACTTGGGCAGGGTTCGCGCCTCGTGTGCGGGGGTGCGGACGGCGTCCAAGAGGGTGTAGAGGGTCAGCCCCACGATGAGGGCGGCGCCGCCAATAATCAGCATGGCTCGAATCATAAGCACTACTATGACATACCGCCGCGTTATCGCAGAACTATGAACAGGGCGCCCGCTAGCGGCGTAACGGCGCGGTAATCTGGCGCAGATTTGTAGGTCGGCTTAGTAGCCGGTGAACACCTGAACCTCGTGGCTAATAATATCCAGCGAACCCAGCCACACGGCGAGGGCTAGAATCACGGAGTACACGAGCGCCACAATACCCGCCTGCTTGAGCACGGGGATTAGCTCGCGGCCGCCGCGCGTCCACACGGTCACGCAGGAGTGGATGGTCGGGCCGACCAGCAGGAAGATCAGCAGGAACCAGGGGTTCTCATCGAGTAGGAGCACGCCCAGACCCAGTGCCAGCGCCATCTCCACGATGTAGGTGATGCGCGACCAGCGTTCGCCCAGGCGGACCGCCATGGTCAGTTTGCCCGCCTCAATGTCGGTGGGAATGTCGCGCACGTTATTCGCCATGAGCAGCGCACAGGAAATCAGACCAATGCCGATAGCGCCAACCCAGCCGAGCAGGGTCAGGGCGTGCGCCTGCGTGTAGAGGGTGCCCAGGGTCGCAACCAGACCGAAGTAGACGAAGACGAACACGTCGCCCAGGCCCATGTAGCCGTAGGGGTGCTTGCCGCCGGTGTAGCCCCACGCCGCGAAGACGCTGGAGGCGCCAATCGCCAGGAACCACCACTGGTTCGCCAGAGCAACCAGGGCAAGACCCGCAAGCATCGCTAGACCGAAGCAGGCGAAGGCGGCGAACTTGACGGAGCGGGGGCTTGCCACGCCGGAACCGACGAGGCGTAGGGGGCCCACGCGGTCTTCGTCGGTACCCTTGATGCCGTCGGAGTAGTCGTTGGCGTAGTTCACGCCGACCTGCAGGAAGAACGCGACGAGGAACGCCAAGAACGCGTAGAGCGGCTTGAATGCGTTGATCTCGTAGGCGGCAGCTGAGCCGGCAATAATGGGGGCGACGGCGAGCGGCAGGGTGCGCAGGCGAGCGCCTTCAATCCATTGGGCGGCAGTTGCCACGGGGGTTCCTTCCGGGTCTAAGTGCGTATGATGCGTGAGTTTGTGCGTGAGGGGTTGTGATGGTGACAGTCAGGGCGTGCGGGCGGCTACGTGTACGGGGTGAAAACCCGCGGATGAGCCTGCTTTAGCCCTGACGATAGTCTCTGTCCAGGATACTGTATATTTTTGCGCGGTCCGGCTTGCCGGTGCTGGTGAGCGGGAAATCCGGCAGGATGCTCAGCTGCTTGGGTGCGGCGGGGGCACCGAGCTTTTCGGCGCAGCGGGCACGTAGCAGGCCGCAGAGTTCTTCGTTCGGGGCGGGGCCAATCTCAGTAGGTGCAGCCGCGGTACCGGCAGAGGGTACCAGCGTGACCGCGGCGGCAATGGCTGTGCCCCAGCGGGCATCGGGTAGGCCGATGACGCAGGCCTCGCGTACGGCGGGATGCTCTTCGAGGACGGTTGCCACGGCGCGGGCGGAGATTTTTACGCCTCCGCTGATGAGCACGTCGTCGCTACGACCGAGCACCTGCAGGCGCGGTGCATTGCCGTGCGCAGCGCTATCGGGGTCGTGCGCAGCGCTATCGGGGCCGTGTGCGGGGCTGAGCAGACCGTAGTCGTCGGTGCGGTACCAGCGGGTGCCGTCCGCGGCGGTGAAGAAGTGCTCGGCGGTGCGGGTTGCATCGCCAATGTAGCCGCTGGCGAGGTGCGCGCCGCTGATCCAAATACGACCCACCTGCGCGGGCTTCCCCTCAATATCCGGCACGGCGGGCATGCCTTCTTCGGGCACGAGCTCCACCCGCGCGCCGGGCAGAACAGAGCCGGAGTAGACGCATCCACCGGCAGTTTCGGCACTACCGTAGGTGGTCACCGTGTTCAGCCCCAGAGCGGTGGAGGCGGCGAGCAGGTCGGCGCTGGCGGGGGCGCCTCCGAGCAGGATGCCGGTGAAGGAGCCGAGCGCCTCGTGAATCTCAGCGCCCAGGGACGGGTTGGCGTCCGCGCTTTCAAGCAGCTTATGCAGCTGGGTGGGCACCAGGGAGATAAACCGGCGTGCCGAGCTCATGCGCTCAACCGCCTGCAGGAAGACTTCGGGGCTAAAGTGCACCGGGTCGGTCACGGAGCGGGCAATGACGGGGGCGGTACCGGCGAGTACGGAGCGGGCGAGCACCTGTGCGCCGGCAATATAGTGCGCGGGAAGCGCCAGGAGCCACTGCGAGGCGGCATCGGAGTTTGAGCCGAAGAAGTTCTCGGTGGCTGCCGCACTGGCGGCAAGAGCTCGCGCGGTCAGTGCGGTGCGTTTGGGGGTTCCGGTGGATCCGGAGGTTCCCACCACCAGAGCAATAGGCTCGGCAACCTCTGCACTCTCCACACCAGCACCCGCCGCGTACCCATTCAGCGCGTACCCAGACAGTAGCTGCTCAAAAGCACCCAGCATGGCGTGAGGGTCGGCGGGCTGATCGGCGCGCACCTGTACCGCCTGCGGGTGCAGGGCAGCCTCCTGCGGGGTGGGGGAGGGCACGAGCCCGGGTACGGGGGTGTTCATCATGGCTAAATCCTTAGCGGCTGTTGGTAGCGGCTGCGTGCTTATGAGCCGGGGTGTCATATGCCTGGGGAAAAGAGAGAGGGGCGGCATCAAATGCGCCGGAGCCGGATTCTTAGCTGAGGGTATCAGGGTTGAATCCGGCTCCGAGCCTATGCATCTGAAACTACTTCTGCGGAAGGGGCTGTCTCTTAGAAGTAGTAGGGGTAGTTGGACCAGTCCGGGTCACGCTTCTGCAAGAACGCGTCGCGACCCTCCACGGCCTCGTCGGTCATGTATGCCATGCGGGTTGCCTCACCGGCGAAGACCTGCTGGCCGAGCATGCCGTCATCGGGCAGGTTGAAGGCGTACTTGAGCATGCGGATTGCCTGCGGGGACTGGCGGGCGATGTGCGCCGCGTATTCCAGGCCCTTGTTCTCGAGTTCGGCGTGGGGGACTACGTCGTTGACTGCGCCCATTTCGTACATGCGCTGTGCGTCGTATTCCTTGGCGAGGAAGAAGATTTCGCGGGCGAACTTCTGACCCACCTGGCGTGCGAGCAGTGCCGAACCGTAGCCTGCGTCGAAGGAGCCGACGGTTGCGTCGGTCTGCTTGAACTTGCCGTACTCTTCGGAGGCGATGGTCAGGTCAGCCACCACGTGCAGGGAGTGGCCGCCGCCTGCAGCCCAGCCGGAAACCAGAGCGATGACGACCTTGGGCATAGTGCGGATGAGGCGCTGCACTTCCAGGATGTGCAGTCGGCCCGCGCGTGCCGGGTCGATGCTTTCTGCGGTGTCGCCGCTGGCGTAGTGGTAACCGTCGCGGCCGCGGATGCGCTGGTCGCCGCCGGAGCAGAACGCCCAGCCGCCGTCCTTGGCGGAGGGGCCGTTGCCGGTGAGCAGTACGGTGCCTACGTTGGAGGTCATGCGGGCGTGGTCGAGGGCGCGGTAGAGTTCGTCCACGGTGTGCGGGCGGAATGCGTTGCGGACCTCGGGGCGGTCGAATGCGATGCGCACGGTGGGCAGATCGCGCAGGATTTCGCCGTTTTCGTCGCGCTCAACCTGGCGGTGGTAGGTGATGTCGGTGAAGTCTTCGAAGCCTTCGACGACGCGCCAGTCGGCGGGGTTGAAGATGTCCGAGACCTTTTCGGGAAGTTGTGCAGTCATAGACCCTATTCTACGTTGCCTAGGCGTTATCCGAGCGTTGCTCAGGTGTTGCCCGAGCGTTGCTCGGGCGTTGTCTGCGGTTGTGGCATGGGTTGTCCGGGTATATAAGAAGGCCCGGACCGCGTGTGTGCGGCCCGGGCCTTAGAAGTTAGGTAAGGAACCTTACCCGGCCTCGGTTAGTTGTAGGCTACGGTTATTTGTGGGTTACTTGACCTTTGCGAGCTCTACCGCGCGGTCGAACTCTTCGTCAATGACCTGGTTCTTCTTGTAGGTGACCAGGGAGACGATGATTGCGACCAGCATTGCCGAAGCGAAGCCGGGAACCATTTCGTAGAGCACGGACTTCATCGGGCTCTGGCCCCACGCGAATGCCACAACGGCACCGGTAATCATGGAGGCGAGTGCACCCTGGGTGGTCAGCTTACGCCAGTAGAGGGAGAGCAGAACGGTCGGGCCGAATGCCGAACCGAAGCCAGCCCAAGCGAATGCGACCAGCTGCAGAATGGAGCTGTTGGGGTTCCACGCCAGGGCACCGGCGACCAGCGCCACGATTGCCACGCCTGCACGGCCGAGCCACAGGGACTTGCCTGCGCTGAGCTTCTTCGAGGAGAAGATGCCGTAGAGGTCCTCCACCAGAGCGGAGGAGCACACGATCAGCTGCGAAGAGAGGGTGGACATAATTGCCGCCAGAACCGCAGCCAGAATCAGGCCCGCAACGAGGGGGTGGAACAGAATCTGGGCGAGGTCCAGGAAGACCGACTCAGCGGTTTCGGGGTTGGTGAGGGACGCCTCGGGGTGGCGTGCAAAGTAGGCGATACCCATGAACGCGCCGCTCAGTGCGCCGAACACGGTCAGAACCATCCAGCTGATGCCGATGCGGCGGCCGGACTTAGCGTCCGCGGGGGTGCGCATTGCCATGAATCGCACGATAATGTGCGGCTGGCCGAAGTAGCCCAGACCCCATGCGAGGGACGAAACAATACCGGCGAAGGTGGTGCCTGCGAAGATGCTCAGTGCGTCGGGGCGTACCTGGCTGATGGACTCAACCACAGGGCCCACGCCGCCGAGGTCAATAATGGTGACAACCGGAACGGCAATGAGCGCTGCGAGCATGAGCAGACCCTGAACCATGTCGGTGTAGGATGCGCCCATGAAGCCGCCGAAGAAGGTGTAGAACACGGTGATGCCTGCCAGCAGGAGCATACCGGTGTGGTATTCCTGACCGAAGGAGGACTTGAAGAACAGGCCGCCGGACACCATACCGGAGGAGACGTAGAAGGTGAAGAACACCAGAATCACGACACCGGAGACGATGCGCAGCACGCGCTTGGTGTCATGGAGGCGGTTGCTCAGGAAGACGGGGACGGTCACGGCGTCGCCTGCTACTTCGGTGTAGCTACGCAGTCGCGGTGCCACGAACTTCCAGTTGCACCATGCGCCGATGGTCAGACCGACGGCGAGCCATGCCTGGGAGAGGCCGCTGAGGTAGACGGCGCCGGGCAGACCCATGAGGAGCCAACCGGACATGTCGGAGGCGCCCGCTGAGAGTGCGGCGACGGTGGGGGAGAGCTGTCGCCCGCCCAGCACATAGTCGTCGAGGCTGTTGTTCTTGCTATTTGCCCATAGGCCGATTGCGATCATGGCAACAAAATAAATCGCCAGCGCGATGACCTGGTATGTACTCGCGGCCATAATGTTCCTTCTCTCCTGGTGATAGTGTGCGCCTGTGTGTATTTATGCGCGACTTCATAACTTTATGAGTGGCGTAGGATACAGTCTAGGCTCTGAGGGGCTGAAAATAAAGTCTATTTGACGCTTAGGAGCGAGGAACTATGGAATAAATATGTATTTACTGTGTAAAATTCGTGGTCGTACACGTGGGTCAATGTGGGAGCGTGTGCGAAAAAGTGCCCGAAAAATCCCTAGAATTCAGGGTTTCGGGCACTTCGGTGCAAGAGAAGTAGTTTAAAAGCAACGCAAACGTTCAGAGCCGTATGCATCTAAAACGAATTAAACAAAAAATTTAAAAGCCGTTCGGAGTGTTGAACTGTTACACGACAATGTCACAGAGGCTTAGAGATCCCTCACGACCCATGGCTCAGTAGCCATGCGAGCCGGGTCAAAACGCTCCAAAATCGCCGCCGCATTGGGCACCGGAACATCCGCCGAATGGGCAGAACCATCCACGTTATACACCGGAATAGAAGCGGCAATCCACCCCAAAATCGTCGGGACTTCAACGCCCGCCTCACGCAGCTGCGGCAGGGTCACCGCACCATCACGCTTCGCCAGGCGCTTACCCTCCGTATTGAGCGCCAGTGGCACGTGAGCGTAACGCGGCTGCGCCACACCCAAAAGCTGCGCCAAATACGACTGGCGAGGGGCCGAAGGAAGCAAATCATCACCGCGCACAATCTGCTCAACCCCCACAAACGCATCATCCACCACGGACGTCAGGTTATAGGCGTAGGTGCCGTCATTGCGCACCAGCACAAAATCATCCACCAGCCCCGTGTAGGCGCCGTAAAAATCATCCTGCACCGTGTAGCTCGTGCACTCGGCTCGCAGACGCAGAGCCGGCGGACGCTGAGCGCGGCGCTCTTGCCGCTGCGCCTCCGTCAGCTCACGGCAGGTACCCGGATATGCGCCCGGCGCACCGTGCGGGGCGCTCGATGCCTCCTGAATTTCGCGGCGGGTACAGAAACATTCGTAGACGAGGTTTGCCTCGCGCAGTTGCTGAACCGCCTGTTCATAGGCAGCAAGGCGCGTGCTCTGGTACAGCACGCCTGCTTCCTTGTCATCAGTGCTTTCGCTACCCTCAACGCGCCCCGTCTCAATGCGCTCTGTCGTAGCTCCGGGGCTTGCATCCCAATCCAAACCCAGCGCCGCCAAATCAGCAATCTGACGCTCCGCGGCACCCGGGCGCACGCGGTCCAGATCCTCCACGCGCAGATAGAAGGGCTTGCCACCGCGGCGCGCCATCGCCCACGCCAAAATAGCGGTACGCAAATTGCCCAGATGCAAGTCCCCCGAGGGGGAGGGGGCGTAGCGTCCGGTACCGCTGGGGAACGGCTGAGTTGAGGGGTGAGAAGAGGGGGTAGGCGAAGAAGTCATACTCCTATCCTATAGGGGTGTTAGATGCGGGTTTAACCGCGCGAACGACTCTGGGTTGAGTGGCATTGAGGCATAAATATTGCTTCTACGGATGCGCGCCGGGCTCTTCGAGGGGCTCCTGTGGCGATGATGGGCTGTTCAAACAATCCGGAGAGGTTGATAAAGCTCACCACTTTCTTGACGCTAGAGATAATTCTGTGCAAAATAATGCACTTTCATTGTCTTGAATTGTTACCGAACCGTAAATTTCTGTTCTCTGAAGCCCGAATAGCCCCTCAGACGCTAAAAATTCCAGTAGGGTTGTATCTATGGCTCGTACTATTGAACTCGCAGACGGCGTGTACCGTATTGCGACCGACAACTACCGACTGAACACCGGACTGGTCCTCGGACTGGAACGTGCACTTGTCGTGGATACCGGCGCAGGTCCCCGTCAGGCAACCGAAATTTATGATGAGGTTCGCCGTCTCACGCGCCTTCCTATTACCGTCGTAAACACTCACGGACACTATGAGCGTTTCTTCGGCAACGATGTTTTCGCGGCAATGGGTGCCGAAGAATTCTGGGCGCATCCTCGCGCCGCGCGTGCAATTCGTAAATACGGTGAGGCGCAGCGTCCCTACGTCGAGACGCTCGAACCGGAAATGGCACACAAGCAGGGTGCCGCCACCAATATTGTTGTTCCCAACCGCCTGGTCGCCAATAGGGGCGACGGCATCACTTTCACTCCCATCGACCTGGGTGAGCGTAGCGCAACCCTCATGTACATGGGACCCGGCCACACCGACGGTGACATC
>ERZ773207.333-NODE-333-length-17109-cov-10.206520_pt1 | contig 17109 bp, 9 predicted proteins | sample MGYA00580997_ERZ773207 | MGnify/ENA primary metagenome ERZ773207 (study PRJEB29015, sample SAMEA2738170) | human oral metagenome | biome: human oral; feature: human-associated habitat; material: saliva | place: China | collected 2239 ... | reverse complement strand
ACGATCGCGGCGTCAAGCTGATCGGCGCGACCGCCCACTACGTGACCGCCGACCTCGACGAGGGTCCGATCATCGAGCAGGACGTCACCCGCGTCTCCCACGCCGACTCCACGCCCGACATGGTGGCCCTCGGCCAGGACGTGGAGCGCCGCGTCCTCGCACAGGCCGTCCGCTTCCACGCCGAGCGTCGCGTCCTCATGAACGGCAACCGCACGGTCGTCTTCTCGCGCTGACGCCGGGCGCGCGGGGTGTCAAACGCTCGCCTCGCGCGTCGCAGGAGCATGGTGCCCATCAACGAGGCTGTGGCTGGGTCTCGCGGTGGGCACCTCGTCACCTGCACGGATGCCTGCGTCGGGGCTGTCATCACGCCTGAGAGGCCAGGCTCGGCGTGTCGCGCCCTGCAACAAGACGGCGTGCGGCCAGGCGGTCATATTTGCTTGTGATTACACGCTTCCGCGGAAGCATTTGTCACTTGGTGGGCAACGCTGAGACGTGATCTTTCGGTCATTTAGCGGGTAAGCGTCGCGTTGACCGTCTGATAAATGGCACACTTGTTACGTGGACGAAACGACTCAGCAACACGCTCCTGTCACCGGCTACGTTCCCGGTGGTTTTGACATGTTCCATCAGGGACACCTCAACATCCTGCGCGCCGCCCGCGAGCGCTGCGATCGTCTGGTCGTCGGCGTGACCTCTGATGAGGCGCTGATCCGCATGAAGGGCCGTGCACCCGTTATCCCGCTGAAGGAGCGCTGTGACCTCGTGTCGTCGCTGCGTTTCGTGGACGCGGTGGTCGTGGACCTGGATCAGGACAAGCGCCTGGCGTGGCGCCTCCAGCCTTTCGACGTGCTCTTCAAGGGCGATGATTGGAAGGACACTCCTAAAGGCGCTCAGCTTGAGGCAGAGATGGCGGAGGTCGGCGCGCGCGTCGTCTATCTGCCCTACACGCCGTCGACGTCGTCGACGAAGCTGCGCCGCTTCATCGCCCCCGAAGACTTCACTGACGAGGCCCCGGCTGAGAAGTCCGACAAGGCGGCGGAAGGGGAGGCGCAGTGAGTCTCCCCGTCGTGCTTGAGCCGGGCTCCTCGTGGGGCACCCGTTTTACGACGTATCGCAGTGCGCTGGCCGCTGCCCAGAAGCCGGGCGCGGGCGTTCCCGCGTACATGCGCTGGGTGAATCGTGGCGCGGCGCGCGTCGTCGCGGCCGCCTGCGCGGCCTTCGGCTGGACCCCGAACTTCGTTAGCTTCATTTCCGTGTGCTTTTCGACGCTGGGCCTCATCGTCCTCGTCGCGTGTGAACCCGCGTGGTGGAGCGGCCTGATCGTGGGCACGGCGCTGGCGGTCGGCTTCATGTTCGATTCCGCCGACGGCCAGGTCTCCCGCGTGACGGGCGCATCGTCGAAGACGGGGGAGTGGGTGGACCACGTCGCTGACGCGTTCCGTTCCCCCGCGATCCACTTTTGCACCGCGGCGGCCGTCATGGTCTACCGCCCCGAGTCGTGGTGGCTGGCCGTTGTCGCGCTCGTCTACGGGTGGGTGACGTCCGGCCAGTTCATGAGCCAGATCCTGGCTGAGCAGTTCGTGCGTGCGGCGGGCCGCAAGCAGACGCGCGGCGGTAACCTGCGTTCGTTCATCCTGCTGCCCACCGACCCGGGCGTGCTGTGCTGGTCCTTCGCCCTGTGGGGCCTGGGAGCCCCCTTCATGGTGTTCTACACCTTCCTGGCAGCGGTGGCCGTCGCGCACTCCTCGATCTCGCTGCGTCGCCGCTACCGCGACCTGCGCGCCCTGGACGCTGCCGCCAAGGAGGCCGCCAAGCAGGGGGATGGTCGTGCCTGAGCTGTCCGTCATCCTGCCCGCGCGTAACGCTGCGGGCACGATCGCGCGTGCCGTGGCCTCGACCCTGGCCGCCATGCCCAAGGACTCCGAGCTGGTCGTGGGCAACGACTCCTCCTCCGACTCGACCGTCGGAGAGGCGATCCGCGGTGCGTCGAAGGGTGGGGCGGTCGATCCTCGCCTGCGCATCGAAGACATCACGCCCGGAGAGGGCGGCGTCTCGCGCGTCCTCACCCAGCTGATGGAACGCACGGATTCGCGTCTGGTGGGCCGCATGGACGCCGACGACGTGTCCCTCAAGAGGCGCTTTACGCGCACGATGCGCGCCATCGAGCGCGGCGACGACATGGTCTTCACGCAGATGATCGAGTTGCGCGGCTCCCGCCCGGTGCCCCGCATGCCCTACGAGATCACGCCCGAGGACATGGGCTGGCATCTGCTGCTCACGAACCCCGTGTGTCACCCGACCATGCTGGCCACGCGCGAGATCATCGACCGTGTGGGCGGCTACCGTAGCGTTCCCGCTGAAGACTACGACCTGTGGATTCGCGTCGCCTCCGCGGGCGGCCGTATCCGCCGACTGGCCGCCTGGGGCCTCCTGTACCGGATTCACCCCGGACAGGTCACGGGCAATAAGGCGTGGCGCTCGGACTCGTGGAAGAACCCCGAGCAGGCCCAGGCCTTCGCGCAGCTGTCGGCGCATTTGACGGGCCAGGAGCTGCCTCGCCTCGTCTCCCTCGTATCGCTTCCTCGCGATGAGGCCGAGCGCCAGCTCGACCGATTCGTTCAGGTCTACACTCAAGGGGTCGCGTCTCGACCCTCGACGTCCCGCCGCGCTCTCGAACGGCGGCTGAATGCGCGCGCCGCGTGGGTGCGCTCGAACCTCCAAGGAGAACAGTCATGATCCTTACCCCTCCGCCCACGGGCGGCCAGCAGATCCTGCGTCACGCCCTGGGGCGTCGCTGGAGGACGATTGCTGCGGGGACTGTGGCAGGCATCCTTGTGGGCGTCGGCGCTGCCTTCGCGATGCCCGTCACCCACTCGGCGACGGTGTCGATGACCGTCACCTCCCCGACGCTGACCCCCGCGCCCGCCGTTCGCGCGTCGCTGTCCAACACGACAGATATGGTCACCGAGCAGGGCATCGCGAAGTCCGCCGCAGTCCTGGACGCAGCGGCCGCCACGATCGGCGGCGGCGTGACCGCAGCCGACTTGCGCGCGAACATGGAGGTGTCGGGCGACACGAACGGAACGATCGTCAAGATCGAGTATTCGGCGCCGACCCGCGAGGAGGCCGTCAAGGCCGCCGACGCTATCTCCGACTCCTACCTCAAGCAGCGCACCGCCCTCGTTGAGCAGCGCGCGGACGAGATGGCGGCTGGCATCAACGAGCAGATCGAGAAGCTCGAAACTGAGCTCGCCGGGCTCGATCCCGTCGTGGATGAGGACGGCGAGGTCGTGGGATCGAACCCGCGGGCCGCCAACCTGACCGCCGACATCAACAAGCTCAAGGAGCAGTTGGCGCAGTTTGAGCCCTACCACGCCAGCGCCGGCCTCGTGATCACGAGCGCCGATGCCTCGGCTGACCAGGTCGAGCCCGCCAAATCCCGCCTCATCCTGATCTTTACCGTCGTCGGCATCTTCGCCGGACTGGTGATGATGCTCCTGCGCGAGACGCGCGCCCGCAGCCTGGATTCGCCCACGCAGCTGGCCGACCTGACGGCCCTTCCCGTGTGGAGCGCCGAGCACGGGACGCCCGAGCCGTGGCTGGCTCCCACCCGCATGCTCGCCATGGCGATCGACCGCGACCACTGGGTCGACCTGATCACCGACGCCTCCGACCCGGAGGCCCGCCAGCTGCACCGCGTCCTGTCGCGTTCCCTGGCCGAGACCCGCGTGCCCGCCCCGCGCCTCATCGACATCTACCAGCCCCTGGCCTCCCTCCTCGACGAGGTTCGCCCCTCCCGCCACGTCCTCATTGCCGTGCGCAAGGGCCACGACCTCAAGAAGCTGCACGCCCTCCTCGACGAGCTCGCGCTCATCAACCGAGAGGTCAACGGCATGCTCTACCTGGACGGCAAGGTCAGCGCCTCCGCCGTGGACATGGACGAGGCCGGCTCCGGCTTTGAGGTCATCGAACCCGAGGATGCGACGAAGCGCTCCGCCGACCCGGACGAAACCCAGAACATGGCGGCCTACCCCGCGGATAACCGTCCCGACAAGGCCACCGAAAACACGACGGTTCATAAGAAGATCGACTCCACCGAAGCGAAGGATCAGAAATGAGCGCCGAGGAGACCCTCGAGATCGACGACAAGGCAGCGTCGATCTGGCACGTTGACCGCACCTCCCGCGTCACCCAGCTCATCTCGGGCGACCCGAAGGCGACGCGCGCGCTCGTCTTGGTGCGCGACAACGGACGCAACTCCGACTTCATCGAGATCGACGGTACGACGCACCCCGAATTCAATTCGCGTGTTTCCAACGTCGAAGCGGCTGGCCCGCGCGGCTGGGAGGAAGGCGCTGGTGCGCAGGTCGACGCCACCGTCATCATGTGCACCGTCGGCTCGTGCGACATGCTCGAGGATGCTGTGCGCGCCATCCTGGCGCAGAAGCACCACCGCTTCTCCCTCGTCGTCGTCGACAACGCGCCGCATACCGGACAGACTCGCGAAAAGCTCGCCAGTATCGACGACACTCGCATGACCATCGTGTCCGCCTCGCGCCCGGGCCTGTCGCGCGCCCGCAACCGCGGCGTGCTGGCCGCGCGCGGTGAGGTCATCGTCTTTACCGACGATGACGCGATCGTCGACCCGAACTGGCTGACCGCCATGATCGACCCGTTCACGGCCTCGCCGTACGTGGCCGCGACCACGGGTATTGCGCTGCCGCTCGAGGAACGATACAAGCCTCAGCGCTGGTTCGAGTCTCGCGGCGGCTTCCCCAAGGACATGAAGCCCCGCGTGTGGTGCGCGGGCGACATGCCCGAGGGCCTGGAGGCTCTGGGCGACAAGGGCGAGGGCGGCCCCCTCTTCCCGATCACCACCGCGCGCGTGGGCGCCGGCGTGTGCATGGCTATGCGCCGTGATGTCCTCATGGAGGTCGGACCCTTCGATCCCGCTCTCGGCGCCGGTACACCCACGCGCGGCGGCGAGGACCTCGACATGTTCGCGCGTATCCTGGCCACGGGCGATGTCATCGTGCACACACCCGACGCTCTCGTCCACCACCGTCACCGCGTCGACGAGGCCGGCCTGGACAAGCAGATCCGCGGCAACGGCTCCGGCATGGCCGCCCTGCTCACCAAGGCAATCATCGAGAAGCCTTCCGTGCTGTTCACGCTCCTGGGCCGTGTCCCCGGCGTCCTCAAGCGCATCAAGCCCGGCGGGGCCCGTGTGGCTGGCACCGACGACGATACGCCCGGCTCGCTGACCAAGTCCGAGATCAAGGGCTTCCTTGAGGGGCCCTTCCTCTACCTGTCATCACGCCGACGTAACAGGCTCGGCCCGCTCAAGGCGCCCGCCCAGCCAGAGGGCACCGCCAGCGCAACCGCGCCGGATGCGACAGCGCCCGCCCAGGCCTCGTCCGAGGGTAACGCTAGCCCCGAAGGGAGCCCCGGCGCGTGAGTTGGGGCCGCGGAATCTGGAGGAAACCGCCCCCCGCGCGCATCGGACCGCTGCGGGAGGACGCACAGGACCTGCCGGCCTGGCCCTTTGTCGTGGCCTACGCGGCGTACCTGCTGTGGTGGGTGCTGGGCTCCGGCGACCTTATGTGGTCGTTCTTCGCGATCATCATGCTCGTGCTGATGCTCGGTCGAAGTGGCCTGCGCTTCCCGCCAGGAACGATCATTTGGACGTTCTTCCTGGCGTGGGTCCTCGCTTCCATGTCGATGTTGGACTCGGGCGGTCGCGTCATCGGCGCGATCTACCGTTTCTCGCTGCAGCTCGCCCCCGCCATCTTTGCGGTCTACGCGTATAACGCGCGTCAGACCCTGAGCGTGCGCGTCATCGTGGGCACCATGTGGGGGTTCCTCACCTCCACGACGATCGGCGGCTTCATCGCCATGGCGTGGCCCGAGCTGCGATTCAAGACGCTCATGTACTACCTGGTGCCGCGCCCGCTGCACGCCAACGACTTCGTTCGAGAGTTCACCAAGCGCGCGACCACCCAGTGGAACCCTTCGTCGTGGATCCTGTCCGACCCTCGCCCCTCCGCGCCCTTCATCTACTCGAATACCTACGGCAACGTGTATTCGATGATCTTCCCGCTCGCTCTGATCTTCGCCTACGTGCTGTGGCGCGAACGCTCGAAGTACCGCTTCATCGTTGCGGGCGTGTGCGCCCTGTCGGTGATCCCGGCGGCTGCGACCCTCAACCGCGGCATGTACATCGGCCTGATGGTCATCGTCACGTGGGTCGGCTTCCAGCGCCTGCGCGCCGGCGCGTGGCGCACGGTTGTGGGGATCCTCGCCGCACTCGTCGTCGGCGTGTTCGCGTGGCTAGCGACGCCCGCCTCGAAGTCTCTGTTTGATCGCGTCCAGGAATCCTCCTCGACGGAGGACCGCGCGTCGAACTACCTGGAGACCATCACCGAGCTGGCTGAGTCGCCCTTCTTGGGCTTTGGCGCACCGCGCCCCTCGGCCTCGTCCTGGCTGCCCGCTCTGGGCACCCAGGGGCAGTTCTGGACGGTCATCTTCTCCTACGGCCTGGTCGGCATCACCCTGTTCCTGTTGTTCTTCGTGCGCATGTTCCCGCGCATCTGGCGCGCGAAGGACGTCTATGGTTCGATCCTGGGCGGCATCATTTTGGCCACCCTCGTCGAACAGTTCTACTACGGCATGAACACCGGCCTGATGGTCTCCGTCGTCGCCGTTGCCCTCCTGTCGCGTCACCTGGAGGAGGAGAGCGACCCGCTGCGCGCGGCCGCCGCCCAGGCGGGTCGGCCCACGCCCGGCTCCGTTGCCGGCACGGTGCGTTCCGCGCGTCCGGTTCGTTTGGGCGAATGGGGAAGCCCCGCCGCGAACGACGGGGCTTTCTCCACTCAGATGTTGGCGCGACTCAACAGGTCGGGTCGTCGGGGAACGAGTAACCGGCAAGCTTCCAGTTCTGACCGTCCTTCACAAACTGAAAATACGTGAGGGCGCGAGTCATGGTCGTGTCGTCCGTGAGAACCGTCCCCGCGTCGTTCAGGATGCGCACGGAGGAGGAGTCCACGCACACCGACACGGTGACTTTTCCGGCCCCGTCATCCTCGATGACCTGCGGGTTGTCGAGGGTGGGCGTGCCTTCGGAGTGCAGGCCTTCCGTCGTCCACTCCAGGGCCTTGGCGTCGAATTCTTCGAGCGCGGATTCGGTCAGGACGGAGGACAGGTCGGTGGCCTGGGCCTGCTCGGGGTCGGCGTACGCGTCCCACACGGTGGTCATGACGTACGAGGCCTGCGCGCCGGCGTCCGCGTCCGTGCCCATTGAGCCGGTCGTGTTGGCCGGGCCCGCCGACTGCGGCGTGATGGTCTTGGCAATGGATTGCGGGGCGCCGGATTGGCCGGGGCCCACGCTCTGCGCGCCGGATGCGGCAGCGGTCGTGTCGGCCTCCGACGAACCCATCAGGCGCAGGCCGACGACGATGACGAGCGCGACGACCACGAGGATCGCCACTGCGAGGATGCTCTTCTTACGAGCGGGGGAGAGTGAGTTGATGAAGTCCATGTGTTTCCCATCGATCGGTTATAGGGAAAGGCTACCGCGCGGTAGCGGGAAGGTTACTCATGAGTGAGACAAATCAAGCTAGGCGTTCCCTCGCTCGCGGGGGCATCGTCGGCTTCGTCGGTGCCATGGCCTCGGCGATCCTGGGCTTCGCGTTCACCATCATTCTCTCACGCATGCTGGGCACGACCGGCGCGGGCGTCGTCACGCAGGCGACCGGCGTGTTTGCCATCGTCATGGCCCTGGCAAAGGTGGGCCTGGACTCGACCGCGATCTACCTGATGCCTCGCCTGTCGCTCGATTCACCGCAGGAGATCCGCGCGACCCTGTCCTTCATGGCGACCATGACGGTGGGGGTGTCCACCGTGTGCGTCCTCATTCTCGAGGCCGTGGCACCGTTGATCTGGAACGCGGAGGTCTCGGGTGCTACCCGCGCGGTCCTGTGGTTCGTCCCCATCGGGGCGCTGACCCTCGTGGCCTCCGCCGCGCTGCGGGCGCTGGGTAACATGCGCGAATACGTGCTCGTGCAGAACCTCATTCTGCCTGGCCTGCGCCCCCTCCTCGTCGCGCTCGCGGCTGCTTTCACTGGCTCGCTGGCGCTCGTGTCGGTGGCGTGGGCCCTGCCCTTCGTCGTTGTTCTCGTGGCGTCCTGGTGGCTACTTCTCAAGCACATGCCGTCGGCCGCGGACTCGGTGGGGCGCTGGCCGAGCGCGCAGCGTCGTCGCCAGGTCGTTTCTTTCGCACTGCCGCGTACTCTCACCGCCGGTCTCGAACAGGCTCTGCAGTGGCTGGACGTCCTGCTCGTCGGCCTGCTCGCCGGGGACGCCGCCTCGGGCATCTACGGCGGCGCGATCCGCTTTATTCAGGCCGGCATGGTCGTCGATACAGCACTGCGCGTCGTCGTCTCCCCGCAGTTCTCCAAGCTCTTGCATCAGGGGCGCACGCGCGAGCTGCGTGACCTGTACGCCACCGCCTCAATCTGGCTGGTCCTCTTCGCCGCGCCGATCTACACCCTCATGGCGATCTTCGCCCCGGCCCTCATGCGGATCCTGGGCGATGGCTTCGCTCCGGGCGCCAACGTGCTCGTCGTTTTGTGCATCGGCTCGATCGTGACCTTCATGGCTGGCAACATCCACTCCCTGCTCATCATGAGCGGGCGCTCCGGCTGGGCGGCCGTGAACAAGGTCGTCGTCCTGACGCTCAACGTTGTGGGAAACGTCATCTTCATTCCTCGTGGAGGTATGGTGGCTGCCGCGATCGTGTGGGCGGTGTGCATGGTGCTTGACGCTGCGATGGCAACTATTCAAGTTTCGCGTTTCATTGGCGTTACACCAAAATTATCCGAGGTGGTCAAGCCAATCCTCGTTGTTGGCGTTTCTGCGGTCATTCCGGGCGGTTGTATAGCGTGGATTTGTGGGCGCGATTCCTTCGTGGGGACGATCCTTGGATCGGCCCTGTCGGTCCTCGTTTTTGCTTGTGTTTGTTGGCTTTTGCGGGCGCATCTGCACCTGTCGGGACTTGGGTCCTTGGCGAAGAAAAAGCGGGGATAAGGAAGGGGAATATGATGCGCCTGTGAAAGTCATGCTTGACCGGCCGGTTGATGAAGGATCCCTTGTTGTGTAATCATTGATGCAACAAGTTATTGTCCCCTTGAAAGGTCGTGTCATGGCTTCCGCACTTTCGCGCCTTGTAACCCTCGCATCTGCGCCGATTATTGCGTGTGCGTCCCTTGCGTTTGCGCCGATGGCGCACGCCGATAATGGTGATCAGCCCCCTGTTTCCCCTGGTCAGGCTATTGTTCATGACGGTCTGAGTGCCGCAACCGCCGCAGCATCGTGCTGGGACATCAAGCAGCGCGACCCCAACTCGCAGGACGGCACCTACTGGCTGCAGACCCCCGCGATGGATTCCCCCGCTCAATTCTTCTGTGACCAGACCACGGATGGTGGCGGCTGGGTCATGATCGGCCGCGGCCGCGAAGGCTGGGAGCCGTGGAGCGGCGGCAAGGGCGATCCCGCCAAGCTGGCGACCCGCGAGCGCAACACCAACGCCTTCGATGTCGTTCAGCTCTCCAACGACTCGGTCAACGATCTCCTCAATCACGAGAACGTCAAGGATCAGCCGGACGGTGTGCGCGTCCTGCGCTCCTGGAGTGCGTCGGGCGGTTCCTACCAGAAGATGGACCTGAAGTTCTCCAAGATGACGGACTTTGTGTGGCCTTTCAAGATGGGTCACCCGGCCAGTGTCTCGATGGATGGCCGCGCTCCCGTCTCCGGCCTCATGTGGAACACCCTGGGCTACGACCAGGGCTGGAACGCACTGCAGGTCTACCCCTCGGCTCGCACCGGCTGGACGGTGGGCTGGGGCTACGGCACCGGCGCGGCGAGCTGGACCGGTGACCTGAGCTCGCCGACCTCCTTCTTCCACAAGAACGGGCAGACGGTCTTCGCCTACTCCGAGGCCTACGTGCGTCCGCGCATCTCCTCGGACTCCTTCACCCCCATCCCCGACGAGGGCGTGGAAGGGTCCACCGTGACCCGCGCCGTGTCCAACTACGCGGCCAAGACCTCGTGGGGCGTCACCGGTAACATCAACGGCTCCTACGCCGAAGGTTCGATTCAGGTCCAGGCGCTGGCGCAGGTCGGCTCCACCATGTACGTGGGTGGCAACTTCACCGGCGTCAAGCAGGGCGAAAACGGCTCCGAGATTGCCTCGCGCGGCCTGGCTGCCTTCGATGTCAACACCGGCGACTGGACCGGCCAGACCTTCGACTTCAATAACCAGGTCAAGGCCCTCCTCGTGCTGCCCGACGGTCGCCTCCTCGTGGCCGGCGACTTCACGCGCGTCAACGGCGAGACCCACGTCGGCACCGTCGCGATCGACCCCTCCACCGGGAAGGTTGACCCCTCGTGGGACCTGTCCATCAGGAACGCCGTGGGCGGCGGCCTGGTGAGCGTGCGCGCCCTTGACTACTACAACGGCTACGTGTACATGGGTGGCGTGTTCACCCACCTGAGCGGCGGCGGCAGCTCCAGCGTCTACGGCCGCAACGTGGCGCGCGTCTCCCTGGATTCGCGCCCCGACCGCAGCTGGAACCCCGAGTTCAATGGTTCCGTGCAGGCCGTTGGCGTCAGTGAGGACAACGGTTCCTTCTACGCCGGTGGACACTTCACCCGTGCGCACGGCTCCGAGCGCGCCTGGTACGCTGCCAAGTTTTCCACGCAGGCCGGTGCTGCCCAGGATACGAGCTTCGACTTCCAGCCCTCCACCGTGAGCGCCGGCAAGTACCAGCAGACCATCTCTACCGGAGATAGTCGCGTCTTCATCGGCGGTTCCGAGCACTCCCTGTTCGGCTACGACACGGCGACGAACCAGCGCACCTCCGGCTCGGTGACCATGAGCATGGGCGGCGACATGCAGGCCAGCACCATCTCCTCCAAGGGCGTCATCTACGCGTCCTGCCACTGCTCCGACGGTGCCTACCAGGACAAGTACGACTGGGCCGTCTCCGACCGCTGGTCGCGCATCGACGAAATCAAGTGGGTCGGCGCGTGGGATGCCACCACCGGCGAGAACCTGCATTGGACGCCCTTCGAGCTCTCCTCCAAGCGTAAGACCGGCGCGTGGGCCCTGACGACCGACACCAACGGCAACCTGTGGGTCGGCGGCGACTTCGACCTGTCCCACATCGACGCCTCGCATACGCAGTGGAACGGCGGCTTCGCCCGCTACGACAACCGCGACAATGTCGCGCCCGAGACCCCGACGCTCGTGCGCACGACTGCCTCCACTGCCTCGTCCGTGACCTTGGCGTGGGAAGGCGTTTCTGACGCCGTCTCCTACGAGGTCCTGCGCGACGATCGCCCGATCGCCTCCACGACCTCGGCCACCGTCGAGGTTCCGCGCGGCGGCCACAACCGCTTCTTCGTGCGCGCCGTCGACGCGGCGGGCAACCGCTCCGCGACCACCTCGGTCTACGTGCCCCCGGCCCACGGCGATGCCGATCCCGCCAACCCGGTCCTGCTGGATGAGGGCGCCACGTGGAGCTACCACGCTCAGACCAGTGCGGCTCCCGAGAACTGGGCCCAGGCCTCGTTCGACGATTCTCAGTGGCCCACCGGTGCCGCGCCCCTGGGCTACGGTGACTCCCGCATCGCCACCGTCCTGCGGTCGAACGCGGCGCGCCCCGTGACCTCCTACTTCCGCTCGCACTTCCAGGTGGCCGACGCGCGCGCCCTCAAGGGTGTCACCGTCAAGTACCTGGCCGACGATGGCGCCGTCGTTTACGTCAACGGCACCGAGGTCGACCGTACGCGCATCGACGCTGGCCCCGTCAGCTACACGACCCGCGCCAACGCCGCGCCGAACTACACGGCCGCCTCGAACTCGGTCTCCGAGGTTTTCGTCCCGGCCTCCCTGCTCACCACCGGTGACAACGTCATCGCGGTCGAGACGCACGTGAACTACACGCGCAGCGCGACCCTGGGCATGTGGGCATCCGTCCACCGCGTCGAGGGAACCCCCGATTCGGTGCCCGGCGATGACGAGGTGACGCCCGAGCCCCAGCCCGAGCCCGAGCCCCAGCCCGAGCCCCAGCCTGAGCCGGAGCCGGTGCCCGTTCCCGATCATCAGAAGCTGGAGCCTTCGAACCTCGAGGACGCCACGAAGCCGATCAACGTCAACGCCATGACGCATGGCGAGGTCATTCCCTCGGCCACCACGCAGTGGAACTACTGGACGTCCATGAACGCGCCCGCCACGGACTGGGCGACCACCGCAGACCTGCAGGACTGGTCGCGCGCCGCCGGCCCGATCGGCTGGGGCGACCCGCAGGCCGCCACCAGCCTCGACATCGCCAAGAAGGACCGTCCCGTGACGTACTACTTCGCGCGCGACATCGACCTGGGTACCATCACGCCCTCCACCACGCTCACCGTCAAGGTGCGTGCAGACGATGGCGCAGTCCTGCGCGTCAACGGTTGGATCGTCGATACCAAGCGTATGTCGAGTGGCAACATTACCCACAGCACCTACGCCAATGCGGCGGTGACGGCCACGAAGGCAGCCTCTGATCTGCTCGAGGTTACCGTCCCGGCCAGCTACTTGACAGATGGTGTCAATAGGATCGGCGTTGAGGAGCATGTGAACTACAGGAGCACCCCGTCGATGACCTTCGACCTGACCGCCACGATGGTCAAATAGAGGAGATTCCGTGCCTCTTCGAGCAGGTTGCTGTGAGGTTGTGACTAGTCTGGACAGTTTGACCACACGCATATATTCCTGTTGACAAGGGGAGCCCTCGCCGGTGCGGCGAGGGCTCCCTCGTATGTGGTACAACACTCTCATTTCTGGCTAACCACGTGGTTGAGCGCAAGGGGTTTTCGTGACACTATAGGGGTAACCATTAACGCGATACCTGTGAGGATCCGATGAAATCTTTCCGCCGTTGCCTGGCACTTGGCTTGGCGTCAATAACCGGTTTCGGAGTGCTTGCACTCAGTCCCGTCGCAGCTCAGGCGGCAGTTGATCCGCTCCACGATGGCCTCTCCGAGGCGACCGCAGCGGCCTCCTGCTGGGAGATTAAGCAGAACAATCCGCGATCCGCGGACGGTACCTACTGGCTCCAGACATCCACGATGGAGGCCCCCGGCCAGTTCTTCTGTGACCAAACGACGGACGGCGGCGGCTGGGTCATGATTGGCCGAGGCCGCGAAGGCTGGGAAACCTGGGGACAGGGCAACGGCGATCAGACCCGACTCCAGACCCGCCCGCGCACCGCCGGTGACTTCGAGGTCGTTCAGGCCTCCCACGAAACCGTCAACGGACTCCTCGGCGGCACCAAGGTCTCCGACCTGCCCGACGGTGTCATGGTCCAGCGCGCCTGGAACCACCGTGGCAGCTCCTACCAGACCGTGCGCATGCAGTTCCCCAAGATGCGCGACTTCATCTGGCCCTTCAAGAGCGCCCACCCCGTCAACGTCAAGTTCAACCGGGAGTGGTGGGTCAACGGCGGCATCGTCTGGTCCGGCTTCGGCACCAACTCCGGCTGGGGATACGTCAACCTGACGGCCTCCCCTCAGAACCAATACACGATGGGCTTCGGCTACGGCCCCCTCGCCTCCTCGTGGTACGACACTTCCTCCTCGACTTCCTACTTCCACCGCAACGGGTCGATCATCAACCCCTACGCGGAGGTCTACGTCCGCCCCGAGCTGCGCTCCACGGACTCCTCCTTCCGCGCCATCGGTGACGGCGGTCTGGCCGCCGAAACCCAGAAGGCCTCGGTGTCTGAATTCGCCACCCCCACGACCTGGGGCGTGACCGGCAACCTCAACGGCTCGATCCAGGAGGGCAGCATCCAGGTGCAGGCCTTCGAACAGATCGGCTCGACCATGTACGTGGGTGGCAACTTCACCGGCGTGCAAAAGGGCAAGAACGGCCAAGAGATCACCTCTCGCGGCCTGGCCGCCTTCGACGCCGTCACGGGTGACTGGACCGGCCAGACCTTCGACTTCAACAACCAGGTCAAGGACCTCGTCGAGCTGCCCAGCGGTAAGCTCCTCGCCGTCGGTGACTTCACCAAGGTCAACGGCGAAACCCACGTGGGCACCGTCCTCATCGACCCCTCGACCGGCCAGATCGACCCCTCCTGGACCCTGCAGATTCGCAACGGCAACGCATCCGTCGTGACCGTCAAGTCCGCGAAGGTCACCGGCGAGCACATCTACCTGGCCGGCGCCTTCACGCACCTGTCCGGCAACGGCTCCTCCTCCGTGTACGGCCGTAACGCCGCCCGTATGGACCTGTCCGGCACACCCGACCGCTCCTGGAACCCCGAGTTCAACGGCGCTGTCCTTGACATTGACGTGGACGAAAACGACGTCTACTTCTACGCCGCAGGCCACTTTACCCGCGCGCACGACCGTCTAGCAGAAAACGCCGCGCGCCTGGAGACCTCCGCCGGCGCCACGCTGGACCAGTCCTGGTCCTTCCGCCACTCCTACTTCATTGGCAAGTACCAGCAGGCCGTCACCGTTGGTAACGGGCGCGCCTACTTCGCCGGCTCGCAGCACTCGCTGTTCGGCTACAACACCTCCGACATGAGCCGCACCTCCGGGTCCATCACCATGCAAAACGGCGGCGACCTGCAGGCCACGACGGCCTCCGCGACAGGCGTCATTTACGGCTCTTGCCACTGCTCGGACTACACCTTCCAGGACGCCTACCAGTACCTGGCCCTGGGCAACACCTGGACCCGCGCCGACGAAATCCAGTGGGTAGGCGGATGGGACCAGGCCACCGGCCGTCAGCTCGGATGGACCCCCTACCGACTGTCTTCCCTGCGCTCCACCGGTGCGTGGGCCCTCGAAATGGGAGACGACGGCGCCCTGTGGGCCGGCGGCGACTTCAACTTCTCCTTCACGTCCAAGACGGCCGGCCAGTGGTCCGGCGGCTGGGTGCGCATGCCCGCCCGCAACGCCACTGCCCCCGCTGTGCCCGCCAACCTGCGCGCCTCCGACGGCAACTCCCAGCAGGTGACCCTCAAGTGGTCCTCCGTCCCGGGCGCCCAGTCGTACCAGATCCTGCGCGACGATCGCACGATCGCCACCACGACCTCGACGTCGGTCACCGTTCCCCTGGGAGGTAACAACCGATTCTTCGTGCGCGCCATCGCCCCCGACGGCCTGCGCGGCGCCTCGACCCACGCCTACGTGGTCGACTCCAACGGCAAGCCCACCCAGCCCAACGACGCAACCCTGCTCGTAGACGAGGATGCCACCTGGGCGTACCACTGGTCGACCGACGCGGTCGCGAGCGACTGGGCCCAGACCTCGTTCGACGACTCCTCCTGGAGCCGCGGCAAGGCCCCGATCGGCTACGGCGCGACCGGACTGGGCACCGTCCTGAAGCCCGGCGCGGCCAAGACCCGCCCCGTGACCACCTACGCGCGTACCACCTTCACGGTCGCTGACCCCACCGCGATCGGTGGCGTCAACGTCTCCGTGACGGCCGATGATGGCGCCGTGGTCTACGTCAACGGAACCGAGGTCGTGCGACAGCGCATGAGCGAAGGCGCCGTCGACGGCTCCACCTACGCCAACGCCTCGGTGGCGACCGCCGCCGCCCGCGCCGACCGACAGCTAGTCTTCGTGCCCGCTTCCTCGCTGGTCGACGGCACCAACACCCTCGCCGTGGAGACGCACCTGAACTACCGTTCCAGCGCCTCGATGACCATTGATGGCACGGTGAAGGTCGTCGCTAAGGGCGCCGAGCCGACGCCCGAGCCCCAGCCCGAACCCGAGCCGGAGCCACAGCCTCAGCCGGACGTTCCGCTCACGCCCGACCCGGACAAGCCCCTCGAGGTGCTCGACGTTTCCGCACTTAACTTCGGTAACTTCATCGACCCCGGCATGTACTGGAACTACTGGAACTCCAAGGAAGCACCGGACCCGGCATGGAACTCCACCGCGGACCTGTCTAAGTGGAAGCACGGCGCTAGCCCCCTCGGCTGGGGAGATCGCGACGCCGGTACCCCCTTCGACCTGGCCCCCTCCGACCGTGCGATCACGAACTACTTCGTGCGTGACGTCAACTTCGGTACCCTCAGTGCTGACTTCGAGGTCACCCTCGACGTCCGCGTTGACGATGGTGCAGTTATCTACGTCAACGGCACCGAAGTGAAGCGTGTCAACATGCCCGAGGGTAAGATCGATGCCAACACGCGGGCCTCGTCCAACGTGTCGATCTCCGCGGCCAAGAAGAACACCGTCACCGTTGTGGTTCCTCGCGACGTGCTCCGCGACGGCGTCAACCGTATCGCCGTTGAGGAACACGCCAACTATGCGGGTGCCCAGTCCGTGACCTTCGATCTGAAAGCAAGACTGCTGAGGTAATCGACATGACTCACCAGTCGCCAAACGCTGGCGGCCTCGGTCAGGACGAGGCCGCCAGCGCGGTCGGCGCGAACACCGCCGATCCCGCCTTCGACGCAATGGCGCAGCGCGTGCTCAGCCGTGGGCACGCCACCACGTGGCTCAACCACTGGTCGCTGCTGCACGCCGACTTCCGAGCGCTGGCACGCATGAACACCGTCGGCTTTGACGGCACCCTCCTGCAGATGCGCCTGCGCGCAGCGGGGCACGAGGTTGCCCGCACCTCGGCTGACCTTGTCCTGCCCCATGTCTTCTCCCACCTCGACGACGGTACTCGCATCACCCTGATCGGGGCCGTTCCCGAGGCCGGGGCGGCGGCAGCGCAGCGCCTGGAGCGTTTCGAGGTCCAGGTCATCGACGGCTACGAGGGGCTGCGCCGCTTCAAGGCTCAGCCTCGCCTGCTGGCCGACTTCGGCCCCCGGCTCGTTATCGTCGGCCTTGGAGCCGGCTTGCAGGAGGTCGTCGCGTCGGTCGCTCTCGGGCTCGTTCCTGCGGCCTCCGTGTGCACGGCGGGCGGTTGGATTGATCAGTACGCGCGCGCCGCTGACGATTACTTCCCGGATTGGGTGCATGCCGCCCGTTTGGGGTGGGCCTGGCGCATCGCGCATGAGCCCCGGCGCCTGACGAAGCGCTACACGGTCG
>ERZ773207.332-NODE-332-length-17124-cov-13.861855_pt1 | contig 17124 bp, 14 predicted proteins | sample MGYA00580997_ERZ773207 | MGnify/ENA primary metagenome ERZ773207 (study PRJEB29015, sample SAMEA2738170) | human oral metagenome | biome: human oral; feature: human-associated habitat; material: saliva | place: China | collected 2239 ... | reverse complement strand
CCTTGACGATGCTTAATGAATTCCGCCAAAATCTCTTTCAAGCCCATGACCTTAGGTTGAATACCATTGACCAAAGCCAGGACATTATAATGGAATGATGTTTGTAATCCAGTCAATTTATACAATTGGTTAAGAATCTTCTTTGGATAAGCATCTTTCTTCAGTTCAACAACAACTCGAACCTTACCGCGAGCACTTTCATCTCGCGCATCGGCAATGTGCGTTATTTTTTTAGCAAGGACAAGTTCTCGAACTTTATCGACAAAGCCTTCCTTACTCATACCATACGGAACTTCGGTGATTATAATACTGTAACGGCCATTTTTGCGCTCTTCAATCGACGCAACCGCACGAATCGTAACTGATCCACGCCCAGTTTCATACGCTTGACGCATTGGCGCACCACCATAAACTTCCGCACCAGTCGGAAAATCAGGACCCTTAATATGCGTCAATAGTTCGTCTAGTGTAATTTCAGGATTATCTATTTGAGCAACTGTAGCGTCAACCACCTCACCAAGGTTGTGTGGTGGAATATTCGTTGCCATACCAACAGCAATACCCATCTGACCGTTCAATAGAATATTTGGGACGGCTGACGGCAGAACTACTGGCTCTTTCTCTGTTCCGTCGAAGTTATCACGAAAGTCAACAGTTTCTTTGTCGATGTCAGACAGCAGCTCGCCGCCAATCTTATCCATTCGCGCCTCAGTATAACGAGAAGCCGCTGGCTCGTCACCGTCCATAGAACCGAAGTTACCCTGACCTTCAACCAGCGTATAACGCATCTTCCAAGGTTGAGCCAAGTTCACCATGGCGTCATAAATTGATGAGTCACCGTGCGGGTGGTAGTTACCCATAACTTCACCGACAATTTTTGCCGACTTCACTGTAGCATGAGGAGCACGCCAACCATTCTTATTCATTGCATACAAAATACGACGATTAACAGGCTTCAGCCCGTCACGAACATCCGGCAAAGCACGGTCAATAATAACCGACATGGAGTATTTAAGGAAGGAGTCTTCCATAACACGCTCAACTGTCGACTTTTCAATACCGCGAACTTCTGGCTCTTCGTTCAGAATTTCCGGTTCTACTATATTTTTATTGTCATTGTCCGCCATATCTCCTCCTTAAAAGTCCAAATCTTCCACATTAACCTTAGCGGCATTTGTTTGAATAAAATTTTTCCTCAATTCTACGCTATCACCCATAAGCTTCGTAAATATCGCGTCTGCCCGTTCCGCATCTTCAATATTAACCTTCACTAATGTTCGATTTTCTGGATTCATAGTCGTTTCCCATAATTGAGCGGCATCCATCTCACCAAGACCCTTAAATCGCTGCTGTGCCGTGTAGCCTGCTTGCTTAAATTTCTCAGCATTTTCATCAATCTTTACACCAGCAGCCTTGCGCTCATTAATCTTTTCGTTCAATTTTTGCTCGAGGGCTACTTCATCATAAACGTAATCTATCTTACGATTACTGCCAGTTCCTCTACTCAACCCAAACAGAGGCGGCTTCGCCAGATACACGTGACCCGCTTCAATCACTTCAGACATATATCGGAAGAAGAATGTCATCAAAAGCGTAGAAATGTGCGCACCGTCAACATCGGCATCTGTCATAAATATGATCTTGTCGTAGCGAATACCACTGATGTCAAATTGGTCGCCAATTCCAACACCCATAGCCTTAATCAACGAAACAATTTCAGCATTAGCAAACATCTTATCAAACCTTGCGCGCTCAGTATTCAACACCTTACCGCGAAGAGGAAGAACGGCCTGAATAGTTGAATCGCGACCATCCTTAGCCGAACCTGCAGCTGAATTACCCTCAACAATAAATAATTCACAATCTTTTCGATTACGAGATGAGCAGTCTGTCAACTTAGAGGGTAGATTTAAGCCTTCAAATGCTCCCTTGCGGATAACGTTGTCGCGCGCAGCCCTTGCCGCCTTACGAGCTCGTGCCGCCAGCGTAGCCTTGCCGACAACCTTCTTAGCCGTAGCTGGATTTTCTTCCAAATAATACGCGAAATATTCGCTCATTACCTGATCTACATAGCGGCGCATCTCTGGATTACCAAGTTTATTCTTGGTCTGACCTTCAAACTGAGGATCTGGCAACTTCACCAAAATAACTGCCGTCAAACCTTCGCGGATGTCATCGCCAGTTAGATTGTCTTCTTTTTCTTTCAGTAAGCTATTCTTACGAGCATAATCATTAATTACACGCGTGAGGGCTGTTCGGAAACCAACCAAATGAGTACCACCATCAGGAGTTAAGACGTTATTGGCAAATGGCTTTACCACTTCAGCGTAAGTGTCGTTATACTGAACCGCAATTTCCACCATACAATCTTCAACCTGCTTCTCGACGTAAAATATATCGTCCGATAAAACATCCTTGCCAATATTCAGGTTTTTTACATAGCTCTGAATACCGCCCTCAAAGTAGAAAGCTTTTCGTTCGCCAGTTCGCTCATCAATAACCGACGTATGAATGCCTTTCGTAAGATACGCCTGATGACGAAGATAATTAACAACCCATTTATAGTCAAAATTAACCGTTTCCTTAAAGATGGTTGGGTCTGGATAAAATGTAATTGTCGTTCCAGAATCATCAGACTTTCCAACTACTTCTAATTCTGTCTGAGGCACGCCTGTTGCGTATTCTTGGCGATAGATTTTACCGTTCTTTCTAACTTCAGCAATCATCCGCGTAGACAATGCATTCACAACACTAGAACCAACACCGTGAAGTCCAGATGAAACTTTATAGCCACCGCCGCCAAACTTACCACCGGCGTGTAAGATTGTTAATACCGTCTCCAGTGTACTCTTACCCGTCTTTGGATGCTTATCGACAGGAATACCACGACCGTCATCAGATACTCGAACACCACCATCCTTTAACAAAGTTACTTCGACCTTTGTAGCATAACCAGCGATTGCCTCGTCAATTGAGTTATCGGCAATCTCCTTAATCAAGTGATGTACGCCCTCATATCCCGTACTACCGATGTACATTCCTGGACGCTTACGAACCGGCTCAAGACCCTCTAGGACCTGGATTTGTGAGCCATCATAAGATTGTTCATTTGTTTGTTTAGCCATATCTCCCTCACTATTATCTGAATTATCAGCTCTTTTCAACAACCTTATTATACATCAAAATAGATATATTCTCAAACTATTTACTTTTTCAGCATGCTTATGCTAAAGTTAGATTAAAGTTATATAACAACAAAAATAAAAGAGGTCAAAATGTTCAAAAAAATTATCTCGCGCCTACCATACAGCCCTTCAATGATCCACAGTTTGGGCTTTTACGCGAAACGCTTACGCAAAGAAGAAGCTACTCGAAAGATCGGGCTTATCTTAACCGCCCTAGCGCTTATTGTGCAATCTTTCACTGTTTTTTCACCGCCAGAATCAGCCAATGCAGCAGATTCCAGCGACCTCATTTACGGCGGAATTTCTAGCGGCCAACAACTAATGGCTCATTATGACGCGAACACAAATAATATTCACGATCTCTACGATCATCTTGGTATTAGCCGCTCTGATTTGGTAGCGGCGACTGGTAATCTTCAGACCTTAAATAGCAATATGGGTACCTATTCATGGGGACTTACACCTCACTTTGGCGCAGCAAGAGGTGAAGGATCTTACGTGGTTCGTACGTCACAAGGCAATGCTCGCACCTTCTACTATCGACCTCACAACCTCTGGGGCAGCTTCTCATATAGAGCATTCGTTGGATATTCAGCTGGGACTGGCTGGTTTGCAATCATGCTTAACTGCGGTAACTTAATCCTTAAAATCGCACCACCGAGCCATCAATGTCCAACTGGGCAAGTCGGCACATACCCAAACTGCTCTACTCCGCCACAGCCAGTAACTACGTGTAACGCCTTAGACATAAAGAAGAATGGCGATACATATCAACTTACCGCTAACGCCAGTGCGGCCAATGGTGCGACAATCCAAAAATACATATATAGCGTTTACCGAGGAAATACTCTAGTTAAGACTATCGAAGGCAACGATAAAATCGTAACTTATACAGAGAAAACACCAGGATCATACAAAGTTGTTCTAACAGTAAAAAGCTCGCTAGGCGATAAGACCTCAGACGCCTGCGTAAAGACATTTACTATACCAGAGCCAGCAAGATGTCCTCAAAACCCTAAATTGTTAAAGGACGACCCTCAGTGTCAACCATGCCCAGGCGATTCTACGATATGGATTAACGATAGTCGATGTTCTGCCTCGTTCGTGCAGACAAAAACCGCAGTTAATCTCACCCAAAATAATGCCGATGCAACAACTATGGTTGCGAAATCTGGAGATCGAATTACCTATACCCTTTCAGTAAAAAACAAGGGTCTAAAAGAGGAAGAGTTTACGTTCAAAGATCAAGTCAGCGATTTATTGGAATATGCAGACATATTCGACGCTGGCGGCGGAACATTGACAGATGATAAAGGCGCTAGCGCGGGCAGCGGCAACGCAAAAGTACTAGTATGGAACCCTATCAAGATCAAGCCAGGAGAGACCCAGAAGCGCAGCTTTACCGTCCAAATAAAGAACAGCATCCCGGCGATGGCTAGCGGTAAAAGCAATCCAATGTCTTACGACTGTAGAATCGATAACACATTTGGCAATACTGTCAGCACAAAAATTGACTGCCCTGCACCGAAAGTTATTGAACAAACCACTTCGCAACTACCAAAAACTGGTGCCAGCGAGAATATGATGTTCGCAGGAATTATTGCAGCCGTGGTCGTATACTTCTACGCTCGATCACGTCAATTAAATAAAGAAGTTAGAATCATTCGGCGAGACATGTCCGCAGGAACTTTATAGGAGGTGAAAAATGAGTGAAAAATTAAAATCTACCGTAGAGAATGCTGTCGACACCAGAGAATTAGCAGATTTAAGCAGAGAAAAAGCTGCTGAAATCGAAAGATCCCTAGAAAAGGCGGTTGAAAAAGAAAAATCAAATGCCGAAAATGAAAATAGCATTAAACACGAGGCTATAGAAATTGCCGCCCGCCAAGAAAAGCGGCAAGAACAAAAAGAATCTAAAGAGATAAAAGAAGATAAGCCTCTTACAAAAAAAGATATTGAAGCTTCGTATAAGAAGACTTTGGAAAACGCACAAGACCAACTATCAGCTCCATCCAGGGCTTTCAGTAAGGTCATTCATAATCCAGTCGTCGAAAAGACTAGTGACGCAATTGGCAATACCGTTGCCCGCCCTAATTTGATCATTTCTGGGGCTTTAGGCGCAATAGCTTCTGTCGTTGTGTATTTTATCGCCAAACGATACGGATATCTATTATCAGGATCAGAAACTATTATCTTGTTTGTAGCTGGCTGGTCTATCGGCGCTGTTATCGAATACGCTCGAGTAGGGTTTATCAACAACAGGAAAAATAGCTAGATAGATGTTGAATCTTATCTCAAGCTAATCATTACTTCACTATCGTCATCATCACCATTACGTAAATCGAGCCGATTCTTAACTACAGGTTGGCTCGGTTTTACATTTACAGAAGAAACCGGGTTATCATTTGTAGTCATAGACATATTTGTCCTATTGATGACAGCGCTATCTATCACAGAAGGTTGGCTTTGCTGTTTGCTGTCAAGATTAGAAGCCGTAGCATTTACACTATTTATATTAGAAGGAGCATTATTAATAACCTCTGGGCGGCCTTGCGGATTCTGTATTTGTGAGGAAGCCTGTGGGGCTTGCGAATTTACTGGTCTTACGGTTGTTGAGTTAGAAGCGGGCTTTCCTCCTAGCTGTTGCCTCTTCGCTAGCCATTCATCCAAGAACGATGACCCACCAGGTGCCTTTTGACCAACAGAAGGCGCTAATTGAGAAGGACTCGTCTTTGGTTGCACACTACCTCTAATCCTGTCAAATATCTCCTTCTCAACAACAGCTCGCGGTCTACCATATTTAGCAGCAGACAACCTTACTAACGCATCTCTCAGCTGATTATTAACTTGCCCCATTGGTGGTATCCAGTTCATACTAAACGGCGCAGACGGCACATTATTAATCATCACAGAGGTTATAGATTGGAAGTTTGGCAATTTAGCCAAGTCGTCGACATCAAAAGTCGGCTGAAACTTCTTAACCATCAATTCGGCGTCAGTCACACCGATACGCCCAGAAATAACTGTACCGACGTTACCAATAATAGCTTCTCGTATCTTATCTGTTAACTGCGTCATAAACTGGTTACCCATAATAAGACTCAATTTATACTTACGAGCCTCAGACAAAATAGATTCAAAGCTATCAGTGGCGAAGTTCTGAAACTCGTCAACATACAATGAGAAATCAACTCGCTGATCCTCTGGAATGTCCGCTCGAGACATCGCTGCTGCCTGGAACTTCATCACAAAAATAATACCAAGAAGCTTCGAATTAAGTTCACCCATCTTACCTTTCGACAAGTTAACCAGCAAAATCTTATTATTATCCATAATTTCACGCAAATTAAATCCAGATTTGGTCTGACCAATGATATTGCGCATTGCATCATTGGAAATAAATGGACCAAACTTTGATACAACCCATGAAATAACCTCACCTGCCTCATTTGACCTCTGTGACGCAGGAAATTCCTTTGTCCAGAAATCAATAACTTGTTGATCTTTTACATACTTAAGCTTGCTTTTCACAAATTCAGGATCAATAAGACACTTCGGCACGTCAATAAACGTTCCACCGGCAGGATCCGACATCAACAATAAAGCGCAGTTTCTAAAAATATGCTCCAGGCGAGGACCAACAATTCCCGTATGTCCTGGATCGTAAAGGCCATACAGCATATTAATTGCCTCTTGAACCAAAAAGTCTTTTTGGTCTGGAGTGTCGAACTCAAACATATTCAATCCAATTGGATTAGTCATATCGGCAGGATTAAAGTAGATAATATCCTCAACGCGTTCTTTTGGAACCTTACCCAATAAAGATTCAACCAAATCACCGTGCGGATCAATGAAGGCAAACCCTCGTCCATCCATCATATCCTGATAAGCCATATTTTCCTGCAAAACAGACTTACCAACGCCTGTTTGACCAATAATATATACGTGGCGGCGACGGTCTTTTGTCCCGATTCGAATAGGTTTTTTGACTCCTCGAAATTCGTTATACCCAATCAGCAAACCCTCATCCAAAACGTCTGTTGGTCCATCAACCTGCTTGGACATCTGTCGCTTAACTTGTGAAGTCGGGATCGCGTTAGCTCCAGGCAAATGGAATAACGTTGCCATTTCTACACTGTTGAGAATATTACTACGAATTTCCTGAGGGAAAAACCTCATAATATATGCTGTTGTCATTTCCTCAACATTCCTAGTTAAAGAGAACTTAAACCCATTATTGCGAGGTGAGTCAAACAACGAGAAGGCTGCTATTATATTTTTTAACAACACTTGAGAGCGCGCCGCAGTGTTTGACGAAATTACAACACGCACCAGAACTTCATACGCAGGATAGCGAGCTTTTTCGCTGATAGCATCCACTTCCGCCTGCTCTAAAGATGTTAGCTGCTTGTCCTCAGAACTAGAGCCACCGTCTTTTTCATTATTCTCTGGCGGTTTCCACAGAGCCTCCATAATATCCATAGGAGCAACGCCTCCAAAGCCTTTCTTCTTGCCCTTATTTTTCTTCATGCCGTCAATGTGAGACTCTGAAGCCTTGGACCAACCGTCATACGCCGGACGTAGTAAAAATTGCACACCTATTCCATCTTCTCTGGACGCCGAAGATAAAGCATTTAATAATGCCCTGGAAGCATCTCTTTTCGACTCCTGATAAGTCGATATTGGATAAACAAAGGACTTTTTCAGGGTGAATTCGCCGCCGATGGTTCCGCTCATCTTGCCGACCTTGCTGAATATATTAGTATCAGATACCTCTTCTAGCCTAGCAGAAGGATATGCCGCCGCTACAGCTTGACGAATAACATCAACTAACACTAGCGGAACAACAGCATAATAGTGAACTAACCCACCATGTGCAACAATCTCAAACGATATATGACGTTGACCGTAGACTTTACTTTTGAATCCTTTAGTTGCCGTACTTGATATAATATTGTACATCACCTGGGCTTGCGACAGCACCTCTTCAGTTAAATCTCGCTCATCTCGATTTGAGCTATTGACGTCTTCACTTGTCGGAGGCAAATGTATAAGCAACGGCACCATCTTCAAACCTCGTTCATAATTTTTGGCTTCCCTCAGCATGTTACGATACAGCACAAAAGCTACCGCAGAACCAGCGGCTATAATAACAATCGCGATAAAACTAACTATCAAAGGACCCGCACCCATATAAAACCCTACTTACTACCGTCGTCATTTTGACCTAAAGTCTTATTATATCGTTTTTTTAAATAATCAGCCTGCAGCTGTGCAATAACTCTATTCCTCTCATAAGGATTATCTTTTGTTAAAGCTATAATCTTTTTAACTTTATCCACCCATTCTCTTTCTATCAAGTCTTCATCCGCTGCCACCAGAGGAGTATCATCATCAGCCACCACCCCCGACTGCTTCGTACTTTGAGCGTCGTTTTGAGATAAAGGAACTGTTGCAGTATTATCAACAGGCAAAGCCACAGGGATATTGTTATATTGTTCAACCCTAGCACCAAGTGACTGCTCAAACTCTCTTCCGACTTCAGGATTTAATGATGCATTTTCTACATTATACTCACCGCCACCTATATTTTGTGGCTGCACCTCAGGGGTCCTATTAACTTGTGGCAGTTCGGGATTCATAAATACATTGTACCACGTAACTACTTAAAATACACGACTACATTCAGGATGGTATTAGTATCTTTTATGTATAAAAAAACACGCCAGCAACTCAAACACACCAAGTAATAATATCTCAAAAATACCAACATCTCCCATCGACTGCATACCCACATAAATAACTGGAGCAAGAGAGATTACAGTAGAGTAATAATACATCTTATACCTAGATTCATTGCGACTATTCTTGAAATTAAAAAATTTCGCAGCTATTCGCTCCGATGTTAAAAATACTACATAAGTTAGACAGATAAATAGTACATACAAACATACAAAAAACGCTAGAATCCCAAACGGACCAGCAGAACTCGGGTTTGTCGCGTTCAAAATAACTGCAGTCAAAATCAATGCAACCAACGCTATAAAACTAATTATCTTCATCCCCATACTCACATCATACTATACACAAGAAGCCTGAGCGATAATACTATAGCATATAGACACAAACCATCCGCCGATAAAAAATAACTATTAGGCGCGGGTGCTACTTGCCTATTACCGCTCGAGGCGATTTGACCGCTCCTTAATTAAGGAGCATCCTTGCAGTGTTCCTCTGCATACATCCAGGATTCTCACCGCTAGTTCTTTAACGAGGATTAACTGGATGTATGCGGTACTAGCCGCGCGCTCAACGCTTTTACAATTTACGAAGTAAAGGCGGAGCATTGGCTGCGTCATTATAAAAATCATGCAGCCAACTATCCGTCGATTTATACGTAAAAACGCGGCTTTATATAAATTTTATTGTTAATGTATTTTTGCTTTTTTGTTTTTCTAAAAGCTTAACCTTATACTAGCATAGCCCTATTTATATGTCAACCATTACTCGGCCAAAAATATTGTAATTTTCACCTATTTTTTAATGTTGTTAAAATTATCATCTGTTAATTATTCTCTTATCACTTTATAGCCATCTGTGTATTTTACAACAATCTTGTCATTTTTGAGTATTATCTAGCACAGATTACGTACCATTTAATGAAGATATCGTTGACTTGGCGACCGCCCAATTGCACGACTAACCCATGATTATATATCATCCAAACATTGCCACAAAAATAGGTTCGTACAGTCAATATCAGACCGACGTCTAACACTCAAATCCGTCATGAAATAATATTCTCTATTCCCCGCTTTATAAAACTCTATTCACTTTCATTGTCACACTACGGCAAACTTAACAAAATTATTTTTTATATTATTATAAGAACATCCAAGCATCAGTATGTATATTAAATCTTATACATCAAAAATGTTATACAACAGTTTTAATTAAAAATTACAAAAGTTTATTCATAGTACACAAAGTCATCTTTTACACTTCAATAAAAGAGCCCTAGAAAATGCGCGACAATTTAATTTGTCGCGCACATAAAAGACATAAAAAGCAGTCAAACAAACGCTAGCCTCTGGCGTGTAACTTCATAGTAAAAGCCATTAGAAAAATAGTTGCGAAAATTAGAAAGAAGATTATAAAATGTGTGGTATTTTTTACTAAACTTTTTACAAAAATATTGTTGACATAAGCATTTATATAGCTTATTATAGGGGTAGCTTCTGAATAAAAAAGTTATACAGAGGCCAAAAATAAAAAGAAATTGTAAAACTCCACTTTTTTGAAAACAACCACTACTCGCAGGTGGTTGTTTTTCTATATTAAAGATAAATTCTGCTCTTTAACATAAACAAAGCCAGCGACAAGGCTGACTTTTAATCTAATCTATATGGTGGAGCTGCCGGGTACTGCCCCCGGGTCCAACTGGTATCACAACATCCGTCTACGAGCATAGGCTTATCTAAATTTATTTAATAACGCTACTCGGATTTAAAATAAACCAAGAAAACCGAGTCTCGTTACGTAGTAAAAGTCCTATATATCCGCTACTTCCAAATATATAGCTAGCAACATAGATATAACACCCTTAGATATTGACTGTTGCCACAATACAAGGATGATCGCTAAAAATTAGGCAGCGATTGGCGCAAAGGCCATCTTAGGAGCGAAAGCGCTCGCTACGAATGACTTTGCTTTTGCAACAAAGTTTGCATCTAAAAATATACGTTACGCGTATCGTCGGCTCGCAGAATGTCATGATAAGGTCCAATTGTCGAAAGCTATATCAGCCCCACATATCGGTTCATATTATACCCTGATCTCATTCAAAAATCTACATGCTTATGTTTTAATAGATTCATGATTAGTAGAGTTATTTCAGCTACACCTTATGGATTTAGCGGACAAATCATCGAAGTTGAGGGAGATATGTCAAAAGGACTTCCTAGCCTACAAATTGTCGGAATGGGCAATAAGGCCATCGATGAGTCCAGGGATCGAGTACGTAGTGCAATAAAAAACTCTTCCCTAGATTTTCCGAAAGGAAAAATAATCATCAACTTAGCACCGGCAGAGTTACCTAAAGACGGATCTCATTTTGATCTACCCATCGCCTTATCTATTTTATGCATCAGCGGCACACTCAACCAAAGTGACGTAAGTAATGCGGTTTTTGCGGGAGAACTAGCGCTAGACGGCAGCCTACGTCCAATACGATCAGCAATTATTACAGCCGAAGTAGCTAAAAACCAAAAAATTAAATCAGTATACGTGCCAGCCCAAAACGCCAAACAAGCAGCTCTAGTGACTGGAATTGATGTATTTCCAGTAGAAAACCTAAAATCACTCTTCTTACATCTCAAAAAAGAAAAGATTATTAAGCCAATAGACAGATCATCAATAAAAAATGTATCTCACAATCATAAAAACGTGCCAACCATCGACGACATCTACGGACAAGAACAAGCAAAAAGAGCTATCCAGATAGCCGTTGCCGGAAGACATAATATTTTATTATCCGGCCCTCCAGGATCAGGAAAAACTATGTTGGCAAAATCTTTGAAGAATCTATTACCAGCCCTATCAGAGGATGAGATAGTAGAAGTGACAAAACTTCACAGTCTTGGAGAACACACTATAATAAATAATCCCATAGTAGATAGACCATTCAGGTCGCCGCACCACACCGCAAGTAGAGCCTCTATTATTGGCGGAGGATCGAAAGTGCAGCCGGGAGAAATCAGTTTAGCTCATAGGGGCGTCCTATTTCTTGATGAGCTACTCGAATATCCACGCACCGTGCTTGAATCACTTCGTCAACCCTTAGAGGATCACGAAATTACCGTCAGTCGTGCAAATGGTAAATTCAACTTCCCTGCCAATTTCTTATTAGTAGCCACAATGAATCCTTGTCCTTGTGGATTTCTTGGAGATCCAGAAAAAACTTGCATATGCTCACAAAATCAGATTCTAAATTACCAAAAAAGATTATCGGGACCGCTACTCGATCGAATAGACCTAACGGTATCGGTTTCACGAGTCCCCCATGAAAAATTATTAAATAATAAAATGTCGACAAAATCACAACAAGAGACATTTTTATCTGAGATACATAAAGCCTACTCTATTCAGAGAGACAGATACAAGTGTAGCTATAAATACAACAATGACATTTCAAGCAATAGTGTTGATAAAATCACATCAATCTCAGAATCTACAAAAACCTTCTTGACGAACGCAGCCAAAAAACTAGATTTAAGCACTCGCAGCTACTTTAAGGTCATAAAAGTTTCTCGCACTATCGCAGACTTAGAAGGATCCACATCCATAGAAATTCCACATATAGCAGAAAGCCTACAATATAGACAGATTAACATAGGTTAATTATTATCCTTGAAAATAACAAACATCTCTGTTACAATAGCAACTGAGTTAATCTAAAATTGCTTCAAAAAGGAGAGCCAGAGATTAATAAATCAATCCGTATCAACGGAGCAATCCGTGCAAGAGAACTGCGGATAATTGGTCCTGATGGCGAGCAGCTAGGAATCATGTCCCTTAAAGAGGCTTTAAGTAAGGCCAACGACATGAATCTTGACCTAGTTGAAATATCACCGGGAGCCAATCCGCCAGTTGCTAAAATCATTGACTGGGGTAAGTACCAGTACCAAAAAATGAAGGATCAACAGAAGAATCGGCGCCAAGCCAAATCTGGAGACCTAAAGCAGATGCGCTTTGGTCTAAAGATAGGAGCTGGAGACCTAGAGGTTAAGCTGAAGAAGATCCGTAAATTTTTAGAGGGCGGACATAAAGTTCGTATACAAGTGGTCTACAAAGGTCGCGAAATGGCCCATAAAGAGATCGGCTACGAATTGATCGACAAAATCATGGAACACCTTAGTGAGGACGCAATATTAGAGCAAAAACCTCAGATGGCTGGTCGCAATCTGAGCGTAGTAATAAGGAGTAAATAATGCCAAAGCTAAAGACCCACAAAGGCACTGCGAAGCGTATCAAGCTTACCAGCACCGGAAAATTGACCCGCCAGCGCGCATTTGGCGGCCACTTGTTGGCTAAAAAGTCAAAAAGTCGTAAGCGCGCAATCAACACAACAGCAACAGTAACTGGTTCGATGGCCAAGAACGCCCGTCGAGCAATGGGAGTATAGTTATGCGAGTAAAACGAGGAGTTGCCGCACGCGCTAAGCACAAAAAAATCTTAAAAGCAGCTGAGGGAATGCAACATAATCGCACCAGAAGTTTTCGTCTTGCAAAACAAGGTGTTATTAGGGCTCTACAGTACGCCTACCGCGATCGCCGAAACAAAAAGCGCGATCTACGCGGTCTATGGATTACCCGAATCAATGCAGCCGCTCGACAAGAAGGCACAACTTACGGCAAACTTATAGCTTCTATGAAATCTAAAAACATTGAGATTGATAGAAAAATATTAGCAGAATTGGCAGTTAACGAGCCAAAAGCTTTCGCTGAAATAGTAAAAGCGAGCCTATAGTAGGACAAATCTACCAATATAAAACACCCTGACATTATGCAGGGTGTTTTATTCATAGTCTGCCTATAAGCCGGGTTCTGTCTAGGGCAATCATCTATCTAGTTTGCTTGTTGCCAAACAAATCAAGCGGTTATCGATCTGCGGACGGATAATCCTATTTGCAAATCTCCTTGCAGCCGACAGGGTTTACCTCTCGTCTATGTCGCCATAGACGACTGTGGGCTCTTACCCCACTCGTTTCACCTTTTCCCTCGTACATAAAATACGAAGGTAGTTTCGTTTCTGTGGCACTTTCCCTAGAGTTGCCTCCGGTCGCCGTTAACGACTGTCGTATCCTTCGCTGCCCGGACTTTCCTCTTAAGTATAACTTAAGCGATTGCCTAACAGACTACATGATATATTATAGCACTAAACCCTAGACTTGTCTGTGGGCGCTAGATATTCCCCGCATAAATGCAAGGTGGGTGCTCGCAACTTATTGCCACGACAATAAATCATTAAAGCTCCCTATCATATGATGTTAGGAAAATCATACGCGCCCACAGACAAGTCTAGGGTATGCTCCTATTATACACCAAATATATTCATAAATACACGCAAAATTGCCCGAATACAGCCCGACATAACCTGCTCAATTACATCAGAAAACAGTACAACTATAATCATCACCAAAAGGACGCCGTTTTGCTCAATTTTTTGCATAACACCTCTGACACCGTCTGGCGCTACAGCGTATAATACTCTAGATCCGTCCAGAGGCGGAATTGGTAGCATATTAAAAACAAAAAAACCCAGATTCACCGATACAGCAGTAGAAATAATCAGCCCAAATATCGTAGGTTGTACTGCCCCAGCATTATTAATAACGCCACTAAACACTCCAAAGCCAAACGCAGTAAAGGCGATTACTAAATTAGTAATTGGGCCAGAAAGAGCAACAAGAGCCGCCCCCCAATCGCCAAAACGGACTCTATTTGGATTAAACGGAACAGGCTTAGCCCCTCCGAAAACTGGAGCATGCAACACTACCATAATCAAAGGAAGCAAAATAGTCATCACCGGATCGATATGTCTTATGGGATTAAGCGTCAACCTCCCCTCTTCTTTTGCAGTATTATCGCCCAGTGCATACCCCATAAAAGCATGCATAGCCTCATGAATAGTCATAGACAGCAATATAACAGTCAAAACTATTATTATTTCTAAAATCATAAGTGTTATTATAGCATCAATACGTGATCTTGACTAATTACACAAATGTCGCTACAATAATAAGGATTGTTATTAATAATAAAGTAAAGAGAGTGGAAATGGCATCACGATGTGATTTAACAGGCAAAGGCAAGCAATTTGGCAACAACGTCAGCTTCTCCCTACGCCGCACTAAGCGTGTTTTCAAACCAAACCTTCAGAAGAAGACTTTTGTTGTTGACGGTCAAAAAATTACCATGACTTTAAGCGCAAAAGCTATTCGCACCCTGAAGAAAAAAGGTATTTTGAGCGCAGCTGCTGATAAGTAATCGCTAAATCAAATTTTAATAAAATAACTCCGATTGTATTATCGGAGTTATTTTTAATTCAACAAGAAGACCCTAGCTTTTCGATATCTGAACAACCGTTAAATTATCTGGCAGATCCGTTATTTTCTTTAGCTTCCACTTTAGACCAGCCTCAACAACTGGAGCTCCTAGATTTTTTACAAACTCATCCACACCATCCTGTGGAACTTCATAATGCAAAGTAGCGTCATTATAATGTACCGGAATCACCACCTTAGGATCCAATTGACGAATTATTGAAGTTGCCCCCATCGCGTCTAATGTATATCCATTTCCACCGACAGGTAATATTGCAAAATCAACAACACCTATATTTTCGAGCTGATCATCAGTTAGTTTACTCTCAATGTTACCAACAACCACTCCCTTAGCTTCACCAATCGTAATTTTATATATTGTAGATTTTTTAACATCATCTGCAGCGTCGATATGTCGGCGCGCTGGAATTCCTAGCAATGAGATGTCTCCGACTTCATATTCACCTGGACCCGAAAATAGTAGTCTTGGTGTAGAATCCACAACAGCAAACCGATCCTCCGTGACCACTTCTACGTCATTACTCACAGAAACATTTTTTCCTCCGACAATCTCTAAATTCGGATCAAATACCACACGAAGTTTCTTTGTGGTAACAATAACAGCATTTGCTCCTTTATACTCTATTTCAAACATACCTACTCCTTTCTCATTATATTTTCCGTATCTACTAATACGGAGTGCTTATTTCTTATAATATCCATTATAAACCTATCTTTGACACTCATCCTATAATAGAAATCATCATAAGATATTACGGCATAATTTATCTCTATTTTTCTATCTTTTTCGATTTTTTTAACAAGATTTTTTATAGTTACAGCAGACATATCATCACCAACTAATAGCAGGTCAACAGAAGAGCTTGATCCGACCACTAATTTTCCCGAAATAATAGCCAACCTTAGACCCCTCATTCTTCCTAAAGAATCTTTCCAGGAAACGCCACTCGCAGTACCCATGCCGCCTTCTGTATTTTTATCTGAGAATATAGCCGCAAGCGGCTTGATATACGGATAATCCTCATTTACGCTATAGTATAACTTATTATCAATAGCGTCCTGTTGCACTATGCCGACAGACACCATATTAGCTAGCTCTCGACGGACGGAGTTTATCTGCTCATCGATCATCCTAGTAATTTCCCTCACATAAAATGATTTTTCTGGATTATTCAGAAAAAGATGTAATAATTTTACCCTAGTTTTTGAACCAAATAATGAATCAATCATTGTACTATAATTGTAACATATTTTTTACTTACTATCTAATACTCGAGATAAATATTGTTCACACGAGTGAACATCTCCCCATTCAATAAATGAGTTTCGCCTAAACCACGTCAACTGACGTTTTACTAAGTTTACATCACTAACAATAAACTCCCGAACAGCCTGATCTTCGTCTATTTCTTTCTCGATTAATTTCTTAATAATAGGATAAACATTACCCGTCATAGCCTCATTACACCACCCGGCGCTATTAGCTAATTCTATTGTCTCTTCTACAACACCATCTTTGAACATTTTTTTTGCTCTATCTGTAATCCTCTGTTTTAATAGTTGTTTATCTGTAGTAATTCCGACAACGATGGTATTACTCAACGGCACTTCCAATCCAGATGACTTTTTACCGGCTCGCTCAATAGCCCTAATTAGATATCTTTTATTTTTACTATTCTCCGGCAAGGCTACATCGTGATTGACACAGTATTGTTGAAGCTCAGATATCGTCATTTCTTGTAAGTTAGCTCTCTTTTCTTTGCTGTATTTAGCTCCAAACTGAAAATCAAATATAACAGAATCAATATACAACCC
>ERZ773207.328-NODE-328-length-17246-cov-4.510325_pt1 | contig 17246 bp, 15 predicted proteins | sample MGYA00580997_ERZ773207 | MGnify/ENA primary metagenome ERZ773207 (study PRJEB29015, sample SAMEA2738170) | human oral metagenome | biome: human oral; feature: human-associated habitat; material: saliva | place: China | collected 2239 ... | reverse complement strand
CGTTGAGCAGATAGCGAAAGCCGATACATCGGAAAGGTGTATCGGCTTTTTTCAGGTGTTATAATCTGTTTCAATAATTATATTTATGGTTGATTACGTTTATGTCCCAAACTCACAACGAAAATTCCCGCGTCAAAATCCCCGCCGTTTTGCACCTGATGCGGTTGGGCTACGATTACCTCTCGCTTAAAAACGAAAATTGGGACAAACCAACCAACATCTTCCCTGACATCTTTATAGAAAGCCTCTGCCGAATCAATCCCGATTTATCACCGGACGATGCACGCCGTTTGCTGACCGACATCACTATTGAGCTGGATAACGAAGACTTGGGGCAAAAATTTTACGAGCGTCTAACCAATCAATCCGGCGGCAAGAAGCTGATCGACTTCCAAAATTTCAATAACAACAGTTTCCACGTTGTAACCGAATTGCCTTGCGTCAATGGCGACGAAGAATTCCGCCCCGACATTACCCTACTGGTAAACGGCATGCCTTTGGTCTTTATCGAAGTCAAAAAGCCCAACAATAAAGGCGGAATCGGCGAAGAGCGGGAGCGCATGGGCAAACGTGCGAAAAATCCCAAATTTCGCCGTTTCATCAACATCACCCAATTCATGATTTTTTCCAACAACATGGAATACGACGACGGCGCAACCGAGCCGGCGCAAGGCGCGTTTTACGCTTCGTCTGCTTACGGCAAGCCCGTGTTCAACTACTTCCGCGAAGAGCATAAATTAAACCTTGCTGAATTATTGAACACGCTTTCAGACGACCTCGAAAACAAAGTCCTGCAAGACAATAATCTGCCCGTTATCAAACACAGTCCCGAATTTATCAGCAACAAATCACCCGAAACACCGACCAACCGAATTTTGACTTCGCTGCTTTGCCGCGAGCGCCTTTCTTTTCTTCTACAACACGGGCTGACTTACGTCAAAGCAAGTCAAGGCTTGGTGCAAAAACACATCATGCGCTATCCGCAGCTATTTGCCACCCTCGCCATTGAAAAACATTTATCCAACGGCGGCAAAAAAGGCGTGATTTGGCATACCCAAGGCTCCGGCAAAACCGCGCTTGCCTATTACAACACCCGCTATCTGACGCACTATTACGCCAAACAGGGCATCGTGCCGAAATTCTATTTCATCGTGGACAGGCTCGATTTATTGAAACAAGCGCAGCGCGAATTTACCGCCCGCGACTTAATCGTCCATACCATCGACAGCCGCGAAGCCTTCGCTGCCGACATCAAATCCGCCCAAACTTTGCACAACCACGCAGGTAAAGCGGAAATCACCGTCGTTAACATCCAAAAATTCAAAGACGACCCCGATGTTGTCGCCCGTAACGACTACGACCTCGCCATCCAGCGCGTTTATTTTCTCGACGAAGTACACCGCAGCTACAACCCCAAAGGCTCGTTTCTTGCCAACCTCAACCAGTCCGACGTAAACGCCGTCAAAATCGGGTTGACCGGCACGCCGCTTATCGGTGTAACCGCAGGCAACGTTAATACCCGCGAGCTCTTCGGCGACTACATCCATAAATACTATTACAACGCCTCCATCGCCGACGGCTACACCCTGCGCCTGATTCGCGAAGCCATCAGCAGCCAATACAAAGCCCAATTGCAGGCTGCACTGGCGCAGCTTGAAGTCGAAAAAGGCAGCTTTGACCGCAAAGAAATCTACGCCCATCCGCACTTCGTCCGCCCGATGCTCGACTATATCTTGGCCGACTTTGCCAAATTCAGAAAAACCAACCAGGACGACAGCCTCGGCGCCATGGTCGTTTGCGACAGCGCAGAACAGGCGCGGCAACTCTTTGACCATTTTCAGACGGCCTCAGACCACAATCTCACCGCTACGCTGATATTGCACGATGTCGGCACAAAGGACGAACGCGACCAATGGGTTAAAGACTTCAAAGCAGGCAAAATCGACATCTTGTTTGTGTACAACATGCTTTTGACCGGCTTTGATGCGCCGCGCCTGAAAAAGCTTTACTTAGGCAGATTGATAAAAGCCCATAACCTTTTACAAACCCTGACCCGTGTCAACCGAACCTACAAATCTTACCGTTACGGCTATGTTGTCGATTTTGCCGACATCGAGCGCGAATTCGACAAAACCAACCGCGCCTATTGGGACGAACTTTCTAACGAATTGGGCGACGAAATCGGCAACTACAGCCAGCTTTTCAAAACTGCCGAAGAAATCGAACAGGAAATTGCTAACATTAAAAACGCCCTGTTTGATTTCGATACCGAAAACGCCGAAGAATTTTGCTGCCAAATCAGTCAAATAGAAGATAAAAAACAGCTACTTACCCTAAAAAAAGCCCTGCAAACCGCCAAAGAGTTGTACAACATCCTGCGCCTGCAAGATAGCCACGAGTTTCTCGCGCATCTGGATTTTGACAAACTCAATCTCCTGTACCGCGAAACCGCCGCCCGTCTGGATACCTTAAACCTCGCCGAAAAACTGCAGCAAGGCGACACCGCCCATTTGCTCAATGAAGCGCTGGAAGACGTTTACTTCCAGTTCGTCAAAATCGGCGAAGCTGAACTCAAACTTGCCGACGATTTGAAAGACATCATGCGCAAAGTCCGCGAAGGGCTGGCGGGCAACTTCGACCAAGAAGACCCCGAATACATCAGCCTGCGCGAAGAACTGGAACGCATCTTCAAGAAAAAGAACCTCGCCGAAGTCGGGCAGGAAGAAATGCAGGCAAACATCGCCACACTCGAAACTGTCTATGCCAAAATCAAAGAGCTGAACCGCCAAAACGACCTCTTGCGGCACAAATACGGCGGCGACGCCAAATATGCCCGCATCCACAAACGCCTGCGCGAAAACCCTGCTCTCTACGGCGACAAACTCAAAGTCTTTAACGCGCTAAACGGTGTAAAAACTGATGCCGACCAAAAAGTACTGGATATGGAGCAGATTTTGGACAATCAGAATTACTTTGAAAAACAAATGCAGGGCATCGTATTAAAACGCTTTAGAACGGAACAGCAATTTCCTGTTCAACCCCAAGACATCCAAGCCATCAACCGCCTGTTGGTGCGGGAGTATTTAAAAGAAAGCGGTCGGATTTGAGAAGTAGATTTTCAGGTAGCCGGGCGTATTGCATACGTTCGAAGTGGACAATAAAAGTGCGGTCGGATTTTGAAATGTTTTTTCAGACGGTCTTTGAAGAGTTTTTAGAGATACAGTTAAGATGAATAGTGCATTAAAGAATCATGCAACATATATAAATAACAAAGTTGATACAAATGAAATTTCGATTAGCCAATATATTTCAACAGACAATATATTGCAAAATAAGCAAGGTATAGAATGTGCAACGTCTTTACCAATTCAAGGTGGAAAAGTAACTGCATTTAAAAAGGGCGATATTTTATTAGCCAATATACGACCATATCTAAAAAAAATTTGGTATGCCCAATTTGATGGGGGTTGTTCTGCTGATGTTTTGGCGATTCGTGCTAATGCAGAAACAGATAGTCATTTCTTATTTTATGCTTTGTTTCGTGATGATTTTTTTATCCATGCAATGAAAGGTGCAAAGGGTACAAAGATGCCACGGGGCGATAAAGCACAAATTATGGAATTTAAAATTCCAGTTTTTGACCTCAAAACCCAACAATCCATCGCCGCCGTCTTATCCGCTTTGGACAAAAAAATCGCCCTGAACAAACAAATCAACGCTCGCTTGGAAGAGATGGCGAAAACCCTGTACGACTACTGGTTTGTGCAGTTTGATTTCCCCGACGCCAACGGCAAACCCTACAAATCCTCAGGCGGCGAAATGGTGTTTGACGAAACCTTAAAACGGGAAATTCCGAAGGGGTGGGAGGTGAAGAGTTTAAATCAGGTAGCTGATATCGTAATGGGGCAATCTCCTGATGGTGCAAGTTATAACTTGGAACAAGAAGGGACAATTTTTTTTCAAGGCTCAACCGATTTTGACTGGCGTTTTCCAAACGTTCGCCAATATACGACTTCGCCGACAAGGTTTGCACAAACAGGAGATATTTTGTTAAGTGTTAGAGCGCCTGTCGGTGATTTAAATATTGCGCCTTTTGAATGTTGTATTGGTCGTGGTTTGGCTGCATTGCGAAGTAAATCAGGAAACAACAGTTTTTTGTTCTATGTGATGAAATACTTTAAAACTGTTTTTGAGCGACGAAATACAGAAGGAACAACGTTTGGTTCAATAACGAAGGATGATTTACATAGTTTGAAATTAGTTGCTCCGGCAGATAATGTATTAGAAAAATATAATGAAATTGCTTCAAAATACGATGAAATGATTTTTATCAGAAGTCAACAAAATCACCAACTAACCCAACTACGCGATTTCTTACTACCCATGCTGATGAACGGGCAGGTATCCGTGGCGGAATAAACTAAATTCGAGAATCAGACCTATAAAATAAAACAAACGAGATAAAAAATGACCGAACAACACTTTACCGAACAAACCAAAGCCTTGATTGACAGCTTAAAAACCATTTGCGCCAACTATGGTTTGGGCAATGATGGCAACGAGTTCAAAATCATCAGCCAGGCGTTTTTGTATAAATTTTTAAACGACAAATACGATTTCGAAGTTAAACAAATTCGCAAAGAAAATCCCGACGAGCCGATTGAGTTTGTCAATATGGATATTGAGGGAAAAACAGCGGTTTTGAAGCCTGAACATTCCATAAAATATCTGTCCGAGCGGCAAAACGGTGCAGATTTTGCCAAACTCTTTGACGATACGCTGACCGACATCGCCGCGCATAATGCGGAATTGTTTTCAGTGAAAACCGAAGGCGGGGCGAAAATCGTGTTGTTCGAGCGTATCAGTCAATATATTACGGATGAAGGTCGCCGCGATGATTTTTGCCGTGCGCTGATTTCCAAGCTGGCGGGTTTTAGTTTCGAGGCGATTTTTGCACAAAAATTCGATTTTTTCGCCACGATTTTTGAATACCTGATTAAAGACTACAACAGCAATTCGGGCGGCAAATATGCCGAATACTACACGCCGCATGCGGTGGCGCGGATTATGGCGGATATTTTGGTGCCGGAAGATGTGCGCGGGCAAATCCGCAGCGTGGACGTTTACGACCCGTCGGCCGGTTCGGGAACGCTGCTGATGAATGTCGCCCATGCCATCGGTGAAGACAAATGTATGATTTATACACAGGATATTTCGCAAAAATCGTCCAATCTTTTGCGGCTGAATCTGATTTTGAACAATTTGGTGCATTCTTTGAATAATGTGGTTCAAGGCAATACGATTTTGTCGCCCGCCCATAAAGATGCTTCAGGCCGTCTGAAAAAATTTGATTTCATCGTTTCCAATCCGCCGTTTAAATTGGATTTCAGTGATTTCCGCGACCAACTGGAAGGCGAGGAAAACCGCGAACGCTTTTTTGCCGGTATCCCAAAAATCAAGGCAAAAGATACGGATAAGATGGAAATCTACCAGCTTTTTATCCAGCATATCTTGTTTAGCCTAAAAGAAAAGGGCAAAGCGGCGATTGTATTGCCAACGGGCTTTATTACCGCCCAATCGGGCATCGACAAAAAAATCCGCGAATATTTGGTAGAAAACAAAATGCTCGCCGGCGTGGTGTCCATGCCTTCCAATATTTTCGCCACGACGGGAACCAACGTTTCCATCCTGTTTATCGATAAAGCCAATAAAGACAAAGTGGTATTAATCGACGCATCGGGCTTGGGCGAAAAAATCAAAGACGGCAAAAACCAAAAAACCGTACTCTCCTGCGCAGAAGAGCAAAAAATCTGCAATACCTTCACACACAAACAGGCAGTGGAAGATTTCAGCGTGGTGGTTAGCTACGATGAAATCCAAGCGAAGAATTACAGCCTGTCGGCGGGGCAGTATTTCGAGGTAAAGATTGATTATGTGGATATTTCCGCCGACGAATTTGCGCAGAAAATGGCGGGATTTTCGGCGGATTTGGACAAACTCTTCACCGAATCTGCCGAATTGGAAAAAGAGATTAAAGAAAAGCTGCAAACGCTGAAATTTAATGAATCGGTAATAAATAGTAGCAAATGATTTTCGCTACCAAATTTTACCCCCTAAGCGCAATAAAAATGTGATAAACTAACATCCGTTTAAATTAGAGCAAATCACATTAGGTGGATTATGACAACGTATGATGCGATTAAAACAAGGCTTAAAGGCTCAATTACGGCATTGGTTACGCCCATGACCCAAACAGGAGAAGTGGATTACCCAGCATTAGAAAAATTAATTGATTGGCAAATCCAAGAAGGCACGGATGCTTTGGTGGCAGTTGGTACAACGGGCGAAGCAGCAACGTTATCCATGGAAGAACATTGTAAAGTGATTGAATTTTTTGTGCAAAAAGTAGCAGGGCGAGTGCCTGTGATTGCAGGAACTGGTGCTAATAATACTGCTGAAGCGATTGAACTGACTTCGTTTGCCAAAAAAGTTGGAGCAGATTGCGCACTGCTGGTTGTTCCGTATTACAACAAACCCACTCAAGAGGGTATTTATCAGCATTACAAGGCGATTGCTGAGGCGGTGGATATACCACAAATGCTTTATAATGTCCCAGGTCGTACGGTGGTGGACATGACTCAAGAAACCGTTGAGCGTTTGATGACGATTAAAAACATTGTTGCCATTAAAGATGCAACGGGTGATTTGGTTCGTGGTGAAAAACTTATCAATGCTGTAAAAGACCATCTGGTTGTACTGTCTGGCGATGATGCAACCGCCATTGAGCTGGTGAGATTGGGCGCAAAGGGCAATATTTCGGTTACTTCTAATGTTGCTCCAAAAGCAATGAGCCAGATTTTCAAATTGGCGCTTGTAGGAGATTTTGACGCTGCCAACCAGCTAAATGATACCATCAAGCATTTACATCAAGATTTATTTTGCGAATCCAGTCCTCAGCCTGCCAAGTACGCTTTATACAAAATGGGCAAAATTGATACAGGAATTCGTTTACCGCTTGTGTGGTTATCCAAAGCCAATCAAGCACGGATGGATGACGCTTTACAAAAAGCTCAATTATTATAAGGGGATTTTATGAAGATGATAAAAATAACAACCATTTTTTTAGCCACTGCCGTGGTTTTGTCGGGCTGCTCTGGCGTTAAAGGCATGTTAAATAAACGCAATAATGGCACATTAAACTATCAAAAAAGCCATCAATTAGACCCGATTAAATTGCCTAAAAATCAAGCCAGTAGTGATTTTGTGCCACTATACCCTGTCATCCCAACCAAATCGCAAAATACTTTAGAGCTGTCCAACGCTCAAGGTACACAGTATCAGCTTCCTAGACCACCAAGCGTAACTCCTTAAATTAAAAGAGAGAATTTTTATGCAAAAACAAAATCTACTTTATACGGGCAAAGCCAAATCCGTTTATGAAACGGATAATTCAGATTATCTAATTTTACATTTTCGCAACGATGCTTCAGCGTTTAATGGCGAAAAAATTGCTCAGTTAGACCGCAAGGGAAAAGTAAACAATCGTTTTAATACTTTTATCATGCAAAAACTGCAAGAAGCAGGTGTAGAAACTCATTTTGAGCGTCAATTATCCAATGATGAAGTATTGGTTAAACGCTTAAAAATGATTCCTGTGGAATGCGTGGTGCGCAATTATGCTGCAGGCGGGTTGGTAAAGCGTTTGGGCTTAACCGAAGGTCAGCCTTTGGTTCCGCCAACGTATGAGCTGTTTTATAAAGACGATAAATTGGGCGACCCCATGCTATCTGAATCAACCGCTATTGCTTTGGGTTATGCCAGTGCCGATGAACTTGCTCAAATGCATGCACTGACTCATAAAGTCAATGAAGTCTTAAGCCAAATTTTTGACAAAGCAGATTTAATGCTGGTAGATTTTAAATTGGAATTTGGTTTATTTCATGGTCGGGTTGTGCTTGGTGATGAGTTTTCACCCGATGGCTGCCGTTTATGGGACAAACAAACTAAGAAAAAACTGGATAAAGACCGTTTTCGTCAAGGTTTGGGTGATGTGGTGGAAGGCTATGAAGAAGTCGCCCGCCGTATTGGAGTGCCATTGGATTAATGAATTTATTTTCTTCAAAACCAGTCTATCAGACTGGTTTTGTCTTTTGAAAAATATGGCGATATTAAGCCAAAAATGCTAAAATATATCCCTAACCCGCCAATTGGTCTTGGATTGATAAGCCTTGCTTTTAGTCCACAGATTGCAACTTTATTATTTTCCAGCATAGGATTTTGTCATGTCATATATGGCTGTTTTTTCAGGCAACGCCAATCCCCAGCTTGCCCAAACCGTTGCCAATCATCTTCACATTCCTTTAAGTAAAGCTGTTATTCAGCGTTTTTCTGATGGTGAAATTGCTGTTGAAGTCAAAGAAAATGTTCGCGGAAAAGACGTATTTATCATACAGCCGACCTGTGCGCCGACCAATGATAATGTGATGGAAGTGGTGCTGCTTGCTGATGCACTTCGCCGTTCTAGCGCAGGACGCATCACTGCGGTGATTCCCTATTTTGGTTATGCTCGTCAAGACCGCCGCAGCCGTTCTGCTCGCGTGCCAATCTCTGCTCGTGTGGTGGCTGACATGCTGTCCATCGGCGGAATTGACCGAGTAACCGTGGTGGATTTACACGCCGACCAAATCCAAGGCTTTTTTGATGTACCTGTAGATAATTTATATGGTACGCCTGTTTTATTGAATGACTTAAGACAACAACATTACGAAAATTTGATGGTGGTTTCACCTGATGTTGGCGGTGTGGTGCGTGCTCGTGCTATGGCAAAATCACTAGGGGATGCAGACCTTGCGATTATTGATAAACGCCGTGCCAAGGCTAATGAATCAGAGGTAATGCATATTATTGGTGATGTCAAAGATAGAGATTGTGTGATTGTTGATGATATTGTAGATACCGCAGGCACATTGTGTAAAGCCGCCAAAGCCTTAAAAGATAAAGGCGCACGCCGTGTTGTCGGTTATATCACCCATCCTGTATTATCGGGTAATGCCATCTCAACCATTAGCGATTCAGCCCTTGATGAAATTGTGGTAACTGATACCATTCCTTTAACAGAAAAAGCAAAAAATTGCCCAAAAATTCGCCAAGTTTCCATTGCTCCAATGATTGCTGAAAGTTTGCGTCGTATCAATAATGAAGAATCCATCAGTGCTATGTTTGATTATGACGTTTAATTGCAAAAATTTTTAAACAAATGTTTTAAATCAGCACCAAAAAAACAAAACCCACATCATGTGGGTTTTGTATTATTTTAGAATGATTAGCCAAGCATCTTTTTCATCAGTTCATTTACTGCTGATGGGTTGGCCTTGCCTTTACTGGCTTTCATAACCTGACCGACTAGCCCATTAAACGCTTTTTCTTTACCAGATTTATATTCTTCCACTATTTTTGGGTTATTATCAAGCACTTCTTTAATAATGGTCTCAATTGCACCAGTATCTGTTTCTTGTTTTAGACCGTGTTCAGCAATGATTTGGTCGGCTGTTTTATCATTATTTTCCCACATCAAATGAAAAACTTGTTTGGCGATTTTGCCGCTGATGGTATTGTCGTTAATGCGATTAATAAGACCTGCAAGGCGTTCGGTACTAATAGGGGATTTATTGATGGTTAAATCGGCTTTGTTTAAGGCCCCAGATAGTTCGCCCATCACCCAGTTTGCGCCAACTTTTGCATTATTTTTACCAATTAAATCAATTACTTGTAAAAAATAATCTGATAACTCACGCCCGCCATTGAGTACATTGGCATCGTAAGTAGAAAGACCAAATTCGCTGACAAAACGCGCTTTGCGAGAGCTGGGAAGTTCTGGCATATCTGCCTTAACTTTTGTCAAGGTTTCATCTGAAATCATGACAGGAAGTAGGTCGGGGCAGGGAAAATAACGGTAATCGTTGGCTTCTTCTTTGGTGCGCATAGCGCGAGTTTCATCTTTTTCTGGGTCATACAAACGAGTAGCTTGGATGATTTTTCCACCATCTTCAAGCACGTCAATTTGTCGCTCAATTTCTGATTTGATTGCACGCTCAATAAAGCGAAACGAATTTAGGTTTTTTAATTCACAACGAGTGCCAAATGGTGTATTTGGTTTATGTACAGAAACATTAATATCAGCACGAAACGACCCTTCAGCCATGACCGCATCACTAATGCCAAGCCAAGTAACCAATTCATGAATGGTCTTGACGTAAGCGACCGCTTCAGCCACTGAACGCATATCTGGTTCAGAGACAATCTCAATTAAAGGCGTGCCTGCGCGGTTTAAATCCACGCCTGTCATTTGGGGTACAGCGTCATGAACGGATTTGCCTGCGTCTTCTTCCAAATGGGCGCGGGTAATGCCAATTCTTTTGGTGTATTCGTTTTTTTCGCCAGCATTGACCAAAATATCAATATAACCTTCACCAACAATTGGGTTTGCCATTTGGGTGGTTTGGTAGCCCTTTGGTAAATCTGGATAAAAATAGTTTTTGCGGTCAAAGGTGTTATAAAGCCCAAGTTTAGCATTGACACCCAAGCCAAACTTTAACGCACGTTCAATCACGCCTTCATTCAGAACGGGCAATGCTCCTGGAAATCCCAAATCCACGATGGTGGCTTGAGTATTGGCTTCGGCTCCAAAATCGGTTGGCGCATTTGAGAAAATTTTGCTTTGGGTGTTGAGTTGGCAGTGGATTTCAATACCAATAATTACTTCATAACCATCAATTAATGGGGCTTGTTGGGTCATAATTTCTTCCTAAAATTTAAGTTTTTAAAAAAACTAAACTTATGCAATCATAAAATTCTTTACTGTTTATCAATGCGCAACTACGCATCGCGATTGTTATCAAGTTTTCTATAAAGCTGGCATGTTAAGATGATAATCACTGTTTGCTTGAAATATATGGGCAGTTTTTAAAAGTTCACTTTCTGCCCAGTGATTGCCAATCAGTTGCAATCCAACTGGCAAGCCATTTGCCATACCTACAGGATGTGATAACGCTGGCAGCCCTGCTAGGTTGACACCAATGGTATAAACATCACCTAGATAAATGCTGGCAGGGTCTAAATCTTCACCCAGTTTATAGGCGGTAGTTGGAGCGGTAGGGCTTGCTATGATATCGCATTTTGAGAAAGCCTGTTTAAAATCATTTAAGATAATGCGACGCACTTTTTGGGCTTTGGTGTAATAAGCGTCAAAGTAGCCTGCTGAAAGCGCATAAGTTCCCATGATGATACGGCGTTTGACTTCTTCACCAAAACCTTCAGAGCGGCTTCTGGTGTATAAATCTTGCAAATCTGTTGGGTTTTCACAGCGGTAACCAAATCGCACACCATCGTATCTGGATAAATTAGATGACGCTTCGGCGGGGGCTAATAGGTAGTAAGTTGCTAAAGTAATTGCAGGGTCGGTAATATCTACTTCCACAATGCTTGCTCCAAGCTCTTCATAAGTGGCAAGAGCTTTACGGATTTGATTTTCTACTTCAGCATTTAAACCTTGTCCAAAGTAGGCTTTAGCAATGCCAATGCGCAAACCTTTTAACGGTTGATTGTCGGTTGGAGCCGCTTTAATTTCTTGAACAAAATCAGGAACTTCAATTTTAATACTGGTAGCGTCTTTGGGGTCATAGCCTGACATGACATGAAGTAGATATGCGCAGTCTAATGCTGATTTTCCAAACGAACCAGCTTGGTCAAGACTGGATGCGTAGGCAATCACACCATAACGAGACACTCGTCCATAAGTTGGCTTAATACCTGTAACCCCACAAAAACTAGCGGGCTGACGGATTGAGCCGCCTGTATCTGAACCAGTTGCTACAGGCACAAACCCTGCCACAACTGCTGCTGCACTGCCACCTGATGAGCCGCCCGGCACACGTTGTAAATCCCAAGGGTTGTGTACTGCGCCATAGTAGGATTTTTCGTTATCTGAACCCATGGCAAATTCATCCATGTTGAGTTTACCAAGGTTGATAAAACCAGCATTGGCAATATTTTCTACCAAGGTAGCATCGTAGGGCGATTTAAAATTGTATAAAATCTTTGAACCTGCGGTCGTTAGCACGCCTTTTGTGCACATATTGTCTTTGTGTGCTACAGGAACACCAAGCAAAGGGCGGTTATCGCCATTGGCTCGTAAACTATCAGCAAGTTTGGCGTTTTCTTGTGCAATATCAGCAGTTAATGTAATAAAACTGTTAATATTTTTGTCATGACTTTGAATGCGCTCAAGTAAACAGTTGGTCAGCTCAAGACTGGAAAATTCTTTTTTGGCAAGACCTGAAACAATTTCATCAACAGATAGAGTATGTAAATTTGACATAATAAGACACTTAAATAAAATAATATTGTAAATACAATGACGAAATCAAACCGTTCATTCGTCGTTAATAATAGCAATTAGATAATAACTGTTTTGATAATCTTTAAAAACCAGTTGCAACAGTCGCCAAGCCATATAATCGCATTTTTGCGAACCGCTATCAAGGAAAATCCACAGTGCCCCAATACGCTTTAGTACTATCATCAAAATGATTACTAAGTTTTTGAGTGTGTTTTATGCGGATGGTTGGGTTTTTTAATGTATCAGCATGCACCCAAGTATCTAGATAATTTGCTAAAGAAGTTACTAAATAATCACCAGAACCGTCTTTTTGTTACCAAGTAAAGTGAATTTTGGATTCTACCAAATATCTATTAAAATCTTTTTGGTTAAATACTTTGTTGGTATCTGAAAAACGGCGAACGTACTGGTTGGAGGTGGTGTAAGCATACATCGCAAAACGCACCCTTTGAATTGGGTGAATATGAGCGTTTAGTTTGCTGTACTGTTTACTGGCTAAAATACGATAGATTTTTTGAGCCTGATGAAGCGGTTGTTTGTCATTTTGGGTTTGGTGTGTCAATGGTTTAATAAGCATATTAAAATCAGCACAAGCAAGATGACAGTCCATTACCATACCTAATAATAAAACCTTCAGACAAGATAACCAATTCATGACCAATAACGTATTTTATTATTCAATCACCTGCGGAACTAAATACAAGCCATCTTGTACACTTGGAGCTATGGCTTGATAAGCATCTCGGTCAATTTGAGCATCAGCAACATCAGGGCGTAAAGGCTGACAGCTTTCGTGAATGTTGGCAAGTGGCGCAACATTGTCCGTATCTACTGAAGACAATACACTCATCATGGTTAAAATTTTTTGTAAATCGCTTGCGTAGTTTTGTGCGGTGTCCGTATCAATACAAAGACGAGATAAACGAGCGCATGTCAAAATATCATCAGTGGTTAAAGTTGTCATAAATAATCCTAAAGATTTAAAATAAGGGATTAATTTGGCAATTTTACCATATTTACATTTACCATTTTTACAAAATTTTATTTAAATAATTTGTAAAACAAACTCACTGAAAATAAACGTTTGGTGAATATTTGTAATTTACGGATTTTATAAAATTTGTAACATTGAGTAAAAAATCAATGTTTTATCTGACCAAATTCTATCTTTTGACAAATTTTATTGCAAATTGATGATTTTTTTAGTAAATCATTATGATTTTTTTGGTCTAAATCAGGTATAATTTAGCACCATTTCTTAACCTTTTTAGAATTTGTATAATTTTTGGGCAATTTTATTGTTTTAATTATCGCAAATTTGTTGTTTTAGTAAAAAAATTTGGAAATAAACCATGAACTTACTCGGATTTTTATCCACAAATATCGCGATTGACTTAGGTACTGCCAATACTTTAATTTTTTCCCCAGGTAAGGGCGTGGTACTTGATGAGCCAACGGTCGTTGCATTGCGAGCAAATCGCACCCAAAACCCAACAGTTGCCGCTGTTGGTGTTGATGCTAAACAAATGTTGGGGCGTACCCCTGATAATATTACTGCGATTCGTCCCTTAAAAGATGGGGTGATTGCTGATTTTGAAGTTACCCAAAAAATGCTGAAGCATTTTATGTACAAGGTTAAAGCTAAACGCTTTTTGGCTGACCCTAATGTTGTGGTTTGTGTACCTTGTAAATCCACTTTGGTTGAGCGCCGCGCTATTGAGGAAGCGGTACGTTCAGCAGGTGCAAACAGCGTGCATCTACTAGAAGAGCCAATGGCGGCAGCAATTGGAGCAGGACTTCCTGTGCATGATGCTAGCGGTTCTATGGTGGTGGATATTGGTGGCGGTACAACAGAAATTGCCGTAATTGCTTTATCAGGTTGTGTATATTCAGATTCTATTCGTGTGGGTGGCGATTTGTTTGATGAATCCATCATCAATTATGTAAGAAAAGCCCACGGCTGCATTATTGGTGAAACCACTGCTGAGCGTATTAAAGTGGAAGTGGGTACAGCAGTTTATGAAGATAAAGATAATTTGGAGGTAGAAGTACGCGGGCGTAGCATGGCAGAAGGTGTGCCCAAGACATTTACAGTGACTTCACGTGAAATTCAAGAAGCGTTAGCTGAGCCTTTAGCATCTATCGTAACAGGTGTAAAAGAAGCGCTTGAACAAACCCCACCTGAATTGTCATCAGATATTGCTGAACGCGGAATTGTGTTAACTGGTGGTGGAGCGCTGCTGCGCAATTTGGATAAATTGCTATCACGTGAGACTGGATTGCCGGTTTTTGTTGCTGAAGACCCTTTAACTTGCGTAAGCCGTGGTGGTGGTAAAGCATTAGACTTTATTCATGATAAGTCATTGAATCTTATCTTTGTTTAGTAATAAAAACGGCATTTGCTGTTTTTATTGATGATTATTTGATTTTATACTGATAAAGGTTTGGCAATGTTGCCGAGTATTTTTTCCCAAAAACCATTATATATCCGTATGACACTTGGATTTTTGGTGTTGGCATTGGTTTTGATGTTGTTAGACAGCCAAAATTCACATTGGTTTGCTCCTTTTCGCAGTGCCAGTCATGCGTCAATGCAACCAATTTATCAAGTGTCTGTTATTCCATCTTATATGATGGAATACGCTCAAAGTACTGCATATTCAAAAGAAGCCTTGCGTCGTGAAAATATTCGTTTGCAAACTGAATTATTACAAGCGCGTGCTAGGCTGCAAGTGCAAGATACCTTAATTGCACAAAATGCTCGATTAAATGGCGTTTTAAATACAACGTTATCCAACACCCATCATTTAATGCTTGCCAAAGTCATTGGTACTGATAGCAATCCTTTAAAACAGGTGGTTATTTTAAATAAAGGTAAAAAAGACGGTGTGGAAATTGGTCAAACGGTAATTGATGAAAATGGTATTTTAGGACAGATTATCAATTCTTATGATGACACCAGTCGTCTGCTATTGATAACTGACGAGCAGCAATCCGTGGCGGTGGTGGTGGCGCGTACTGGTCAAAAAGCCATGGTTTCTGGTGGCGGCATGCCAGACAGTTTAAGTTTGGATTATATTTTTAAAACTGCTGATGTCAAAGTTGGCGATGAACTGATTTCATCGGGACTTGGTGGACGTATGCCAGCTGGTTATAAGGTGGGTAAGGTCGCTGCAATTGACACCACTCACACTGATAATTTTGCTGATATTCGTGTTACGCCAGCAGCTAATTTTTTGCGCAGCGATTTTGTGCTCATTCTTCAACCTAAAGATGACGCTAAAAATCAGTCAGCTGCTCACACCCAGCGTGCTAACGCATCATGAATTCAAGTTCTAAGACCATTTTGATTGCAGGTATGATAGCCAGTTTTGTAGTGGCTTCCATGCTCAATGTTTATCCACTAAAATACACTTTTGGCATTCGTCCCATGTTTTTGGTGATGGTACTGGCTTTTTGGGTTATGTATCGTTCAAGCATGATGTCGGTTTGGGCTGTGTTTTTGGTGGGATTAAGCTGCGATTTGTTATTAGGAACACATTTGGGGCATCAGGCGTTTTGTGCGGTTGCAATGGCATTTGCGCTGCGATTTATGCTGTTATACACTAAGGAATTAACATTAATCCAAGCATGGGTTCTTGCGGCAATTGGGCTTGGTATTTATCAAACTTTATTGTGGATATTACAAGCATTTTCCCATCATGTATTTACTTGGATAGGTTTTGGGTCTTTGATGAGCAGTATTACACTATTTCCTTTGTTTTGGTTTCCTTTATATTGGATTAATGGTCAGCACAAAGATAGAGCTTATTGATAAATGTTACTTAATAAAGATTATCAAATGGAAACTATCTGATGAAACTTGTTTTAGCCTCCACATCGCCAAGACGCATTGATTTATTAACTCAAGCAGGTGTTTGCTTTGATACACTGAGTGTAGAAATTGATGAACAGTTAAATCCAAATGAAACCCCTCAAACATATAGCCAGCGCATGGTTCTATCAAAAGCTCAAAAGGCCTGTACATTACTAAACCATGAATTGACAATGTTAATAACCGCCGATACCATTGCGATTGCACCAACAGGTGAGATTTTAGGTAAGCCTAAAAATCAAGCCGATGCTTTTTTGATGTGGGATAAACTATCAGGAAAAACCCATACAATTTTAACCGCTGTTTGTGCTAGTGTAGTCAAAAATCGGCAAATTATTGCTCAAAAAATCATTAAATCACAAACAGAAGTTACATTTATCACCTTAACGGATGCTCAAAAGCAGTGGTATTGGCAAACAGGTGAGCCAAAGGACAAAGCAGGGGCTTATGCTATTCAGGGAATTGGTGGAGCTTGGGTTGAAAAAATTAATGGTAGTTACACAGCAGTTGTAGGCTTACCACTCGCGCAAACTTTGGCATTAATCAATCAAATGACAAAAGATTATGTCTAGACAAATCTTAATTAGTCAAATCTTAACCCAGACCCGTATGGTGTATTTAAACAATCAGACGGTTGAAAAATTATCATTGCAATATGCTGATGATATTCGTTTGGGTGATATCTACCTTGGTGTCATCACTCGAATTTTGCCTGATTTGCAAGCCATTTTTGTGGATATTGGTTTAGCGAAAATGGCCTTTTTAGAAATAGCTGAATCGACCGATTTGCAGAGATTTTATACAGGTCAGCGAATTTTAGTTCAAGTGCAAAAAGATGCAATATCTAGTAAAAGCATTAAGGTAACGATGCTATTATCATTGACAGGACGTTATTTTTTATATCTACCAAATAATGAAGGTCAGTCTAAAGAACTTATCATAAGATTTTCAAATAAAATCACCAAAAAATCGATT
>ERZ773207.323-NODE-323-length-17319-cov-19.122509_pt1 | contig 17319 bp, 15 predicted proteins | sample MGYA00580997_ERZ773207 | MGnify/ENA primary metagenome ERZ773207 (study PRJEB29015, sample SAMEA2738170) | human oral metagenome | biome: human oral; feature: human-associated habitat; material: saliva | place: China | collected 2239 ... | reverse complement strand
CGATTCACCGGCTCATGCGCCGCACGCAGCACCGCCATGACCGCCCCGCGCACCTGACGGTCCGTGCCGTGCCAACTCTGGCCCTTGGGGGTGTAGTCCGCCTCCGGCTTGCCCGCCGCAACCCAGGCGCACAGATCCTCCACCGGGCACAGCTCGCAGGTCGGGGACTTCGCCGTGCAGACCAACGCGCCAAGTTCCATGGTCGCCGCATTCCACAGGCAGGAGGTGGGGGTGTCGGCGGGCATGAGTGCCTCCGCCAGGCGAGTCTCAGCCGCCGTCAACGAACGCGAGGGCAGCGCCTTGCCGGACACAGCGCGCGCATGCACGCGGCGGATATTCGTATCAATCACGGTGGCGCGCAGACCAAACGCGAACACGCTAATCGCCGCCGCCGTGTAGGAGCCCACACCCGGCAGAGCCAGCAGTGCGTCATAGTCGGCGGGCACCTCACCGCCGTGCTGCTCCACAATCGCCACGGCGGCACCGTGCAGACGCTGCGCACGGCGCGGGTAACCCAGGCGGCCCCAGGCGCGCACCGCCTCCGAGGCGGGCTCGGCGGCAAGGTCGGCGGGGGTGGGCCAGCGGCGCATCCACTCCTCCCACACGGGTAGAACGCGCTTGACGGGGGTCTGCTGCAGCATGAACTCGCTGACCATCACGCCCCAGGGGGTGCACTCGTCACGACGCCACGGCAAATCGCGTGCCTGGTCGAGGAACCACCGGTTGATTCGGTGGTGGAGCGCCTCGGTATTCGTGCCTTCGGGCAGGGTCGGTTCGGGGCGTGTGCGTGCGGTGCGTTTGGGCTCTGAGGTCATCCGAAAAGCCTACGCCACAGGGTATATATTCCCAAAATCGCATGAACAGAGTTCACTGTGAATCTAAGGGTTAAACCCGGTATCCTTAAAGGTATGTCTGAAAATGGTCCCGTTCTGCCTCCCGAAGTGTACCGCCGCCGTCGTATCGTGGCGGTTATTGCTCTGCTCGCTATTATTTTGCTGCTGGTTGCCGGCGTGACCTCCATGGTCGGCATGATTAACGGCAAGAAGGACGCTACTGTAGCCTCCACCGCGACGCCTTCCGGCGCGCCCTTCCAGAGCTTCAGTGCTCGCCCCTCCGAAACTGCTTCGGCTACCCCGTCCGCTAGTGCGACTGCCTCTGCGACCGCGTCGGCTAGTGCTTCGGCAACCCCCTCGGTGACCGCTTCTGCGGCACCCACTGCAAGCGTGACCACCGCCGCGGCAACCCCTACGGCAACCACCCCCGCGGCGACCCCGACTGCCCCCGCGCCTACTCCGAGCGTGACCACTGCGGCTGCTGTTGCGGCGTGTACCGCGAACGACCTGAAGGTAACCGTCACCCCCGCGAAGCGTACTTTCGCGGCCGGTGAGCAGGTGTCCTTCCACGTGACCTACACGAACTCTTCGAAGACCCCCTGCGCTGTGGGCGGCGAGGGCGCGAACACCGGCGTTGACCTGAAGATTACCTCCGGTGCGGCTCAGGTGTACACCCGCAGCCTGTGCGCGGCGACCGCCGTTCAGAAGTCTGAGGTAGCCGCAGGTGCCGAGGGCGCAACCGACCTGGCGTGGGATCGTAAGATCAACGTTCTGGGCTGCTCCTCCGCTTCGACCGCTCAGAAGGGTTCCTACTGGGCTGCGGTGACCGTCAATGGTGTGAGCTCGGCTCCGGTGAACTTCATTATTCAGTAGTTCACGTCTATAGTTTTCGCCCGTGAGTGGGCGTGAGAAGCCCCCGTGCTGGATAGTCTTCCGGCGCGGGGGCTTTAGCTTTTATCCGGTTATTACTTGGAGGCGCGGGGCTTGGCGAAGCGGCGCTCGCCCAGGTACCCGAGCAGACTACCGAAAGCGGTCCACTGCAGTGCCGCCAACAGCAGGGTGGACAGGTCGGTCACCTCAAAAGAATTGGGGATGACCTTGAACCACAGCAGCGGCAGGTAAATCAGAAAGAGAATGGGGGGTGCCCACACGAAGAACGGGACGGGGCGCTTAGTATACCTGTCGCCTGTCTTCTGACTTACCAGCTTCCACGACATTGCCATACACCCCAACTAAGGCTCAAAGCAATGGTTGCAGGGCCGCCGAAGCTCCTGAGAGCTACTGGTCCAGCAATACGGATGATGGTACGGGCTGCCAAGCCCCAATTCCATGCAGAAATAGCTACTTTAGTAGCTTGCACAAGTCCAGGAATGCTGAAGCCCAGTACATTTTCAATCATGCACCGTGCAAATGAATCTGCGTCTTGAGTCGATTCATCATCGAATGAATCATAATCTTCATTCGTGGAACCAGTAGCCCCATTGAAGGCCAGTGCAAGACGTTCAAAATTGGGTGCCTGAAGGATAAGCCCGTCAGCCTTCAAGTTTTCGTAGTTCACAAAATAGTGACCATTATGCTGGGGAACATAACGAGTGAAAAGAACTTCGAGATCATGTGCAAGCTGCTGCTCGGTAATATTTTCTGCAGTGTAGGCGGAGTGCCCTGCAGAAACAGGTGCGGTCTGGAGGGCAGATGCCGGGGCAACTGCGCTCCCCATCATGAGCGATGCCAGAATGCCTGCCGTGGCGAGGAAAAGAGGCTTCTTGATGCGTGAGGTATGCATGTTAACATCCTTTTCTAGCTATAACTCTAAGTGAGTAGTAATCAACTAGACGAGAAAGCATCTCGACTAGATTGATTGAGAAAATATTACACCTGAGTGCAACGTGTACTCAATAGGGTTTTTGTAATTTATATCACAGTTAATGTCACTTGTTATGCAATTTTTGGACATTGATATTGAAGCCCCCGTGCTGGATGTTCTTCCGGCACGGGGGCTTTTCGTATGGGGTTATTGTGCCACGCTATTTGGAAGCGCGGGGCTTGGCGAAGCGGCGCTCGCCCAGGTACCCGAGCAGACTACCGAAAGCGGTCCACTGCAGTGCCGCCAACAGCAGGGTGGACAGGTCGGTCACCTCAAAAGAATTGGGGATGACCTTGAACCACAGCAGCGGCAGGTAAATCAGAAAGAGAATGGGGGATGCCCACACGAAGAACGGGACGGGGCGCTTGGTGCGTGAGTACGACATTGTGACCTCCTTGGGGTGTCAAGGTGCGGAGAAAACTCCGCTGTCACTGCATCATATCGTAAAACTAGTTTTGAGGGGTGGATAATCAGTTCCCTAGAGGTACTTCTCCAGGCTGCTCTCCGCCATGCGGGACAGCTGCTCACGCACCGTGCGGGCACGAGCCTCACCCACACCGTCCACGGCGCGCAAATCCTCAAGGGACGCCGCCATCAGTGCCTGCAGGCTGCCGAAGCGCTCCACCAGACGCTCAGAAATAGCGTTCGGGATGCTCGGAATACCTGCGAGCAGACGGAAACCGCGAGGCTGCAGGGGGAACTCCAGGTCGGGGTTCTCGCCAAAGCCGACAGTGCGGGCAATCGTGCGCAGATCCACGATGTCCATATCGTCCAGGTTCTGAAGCGCCTCAACGCCAGTGGTGATCAGTTCGTCGTTCACCTCAGGCAGGTAGTCGCGTAGGATCAGGTCGCTAGCGGTCATCTCGGGGGCGCGCAGCTCCTCCAGCTGCAGGGCAATCAGGCGGCCGTGCACGCCGAGCTCGAGCACGTAGTGGCTGACCTCGCGGATAATGCGGTTCACCATCTCCATGCGCTGCAGGGTCATTGCCACATCGCCCAGGGAAACGTTCGATTCAATCTCCAGGGCAGACAGGCTGGAGAGCACTGAACGCAGGCGCTTCTTATAGCTTTCAAGGGTCTGAATCGCCTGGTTTGCGCGGGCCATCAGGTATTGGCTGTCTTCAACCATGTAGCGGGTGCCGTCAACGTACACCGAAATCACGGACATCGACGCGCTCACCGAAATCACCGGGAAACCGGTCTGAATCGCGGTGCGTTCGGCGGTGCGGTGGCGGGTACCGGACTCGTTCGTCTCAATGGAGGCGTCCGGCATGAGTTGCACGCCGGCGTGCAACAGGCGGGTGGCGTCGCGGTCGCAGATGATAGCGCCATCCATCTTCGCCAGCTCGCGCAGGCGGGTTGCCGAGAACTCGGTGTCGATGTTGAAACCACCCGAAGACAGGGAGGATACGGTGCGGTCGGATCCGAGTACGATGAGTGCGCCCGTACGGCCACGCATGATGCGTTCCAGGCCCTCGCGGAGCTCGGTGCCGGGGGCGATTCGGGCGATAGTTTTAAGCAATAGGTCACTATAATTCATCTGCACGAAAACTATTGTACCCGTAAGGGCGGTTATTGAGCCAGGTCAGGGGCGGAACGGCGGGCTAAAGTGCCTCAAAAACGAATGGATATTCTCGATATTTATACGGGAGTGCACGGGACTAAACTATCTGCGTTTAAGAGTAAAAATCTGTTCTGCGGTACCCCATTTCGCCGTGACCAAACACCGCGCACCATATCGCCCCAGACCCTAAAATAGACCCATGACCGCGCGCACGAAAAACACCAAAACCGCACCCGCCTACCGCTGCACCGAATGCGGCTGGACCACCGCCAAATGGGTAGGCCGCTGCGGTGAATGCCAAACCTGGGGCACCGTTGAAGAAGCCGCCGGGGGCACCCGCGCGCGCACCCGTGCCGCATCCAGCGTGCAGAAACCCGCCCAGCCCATCGCAGAAGTCGACTCGCGCGTAGCCGCCTACATGAGCACCGGAAACCCCGAATTCGATCGCGTGCTCGGCGGCGGACTCGTACCCGGCGCGGTCATCCTCATGGCGGGCGAACCCGGCGTGGGCAAATCCACCCTGCTGCTGGATGTTGCCGCCACCTTCGCGCGCGGCACCGCCGGAAATGCGGGGCAGAACCCGGCACACAGCACCCCGGCACAAAGCGCCCAGCCGCCGCGCTCGGTCCTGTACATTACCGGCGAGGAATCCGCCGCGCAGGTCAAGCTCCGCGCCGACCGCATCCGCGCCATCGCGGACACCCTCTACCTGACCAGCGAAACCGACCTCGGCACCGCCCTGGCGCATATTGAGCAGGTCAACCCCTCCCTGCTGGTCATCGACTCCGTGCAGACCCTCGCCTCCGCGGAAGTTGAGGGTAGTGCCGGCGGCGTGACCCAGGTGCGTGAGGTTGCCGCCTCCGTGATTGCCGCCGCGAAGGAACGCAATATGTGCACCCTGCTCGTGGGCCACGTGACCAAGGAAGGCACCATCGCGGGCCCGCGCCTGCTCGAACACCTGGTGGACGTGGTCTGCCAGTTCGAGGGCGATAAGCACTCGAATATCCGCATGCTGCGCGCCATTAAGAACCGCTTCGGACCCACTGATGAGGTGGGCTGCTTCGACATGCACGAGGACGGTATTGCACCGGTGCTGGACCCCTCCGGCATGTTTGTTTCGAGTACCCCGCACCCGGTGGCGGGCACCTGCGTGACCGTCACGATGGAGGGTCGCCGCCCCCTGCTCGCGGAGGTTCAGGCGCTGCTGGATCAGGCGGTGGCTCCCGCCCCTCGTCGCACCGTCTCGGGTCTGGATTCGGCGCGTATTCAGATGCTGTTGGCGGTGCTGCAGCGCCGCGCCGGGCTGAACGTGGGCAAGCTTGACTGCTACGTCTCCACGGTGGGTGGCGCGAAAATTGCCGAGCCCGCCGCCGACCTGGCGTGCGTCATGGCGCTTGCCTCGGCGGCACAGAACAAGCCGCTACCGCGCAAGCTCGCGGTCTTCGGCGAGGTCGGCCTGGCGGGTGAGGTGCGCGCCGTGCCGGGCATCCGCCAGCGCATTGCGGAGGTGGGCCGCCTGGGCTTCACGCACGTGCTGGTGCCCGCCTCCCCGACCGGCGTGGGGGACGTGCCCGAGGGCGTGACCGTGCGTGAGGTAACCACCCTGGGGGAGGCGCTCGCGCTGCTCTTCCCGCAGAAGTAGCCGTCCGCGCATCAACAGTATAGAGATAGCAGAGGAGGGGGCTCCCGGCTGGCGTAAATGCCGCCGGGAGCCCCCTCCTCTGTAGAAATCTTCTGCGGAAACCCTCTGTGGAAACCTTCTGCGGAAACACCGCTAAGAGCGGCTCTCCTCCTCGTTCTCGTGCAACATAATGTTGATCGAACGGGTATTCAGTTTATTCGTGCGGTGGGCGTTGACCGCGGTATCGGTCATGTCGTCAACCGCCATCGGGTCGTCCATATCAGTATCAACAATCGGAATGGCCGAGGTTCGCGGCGCATGCTGCGTGACCGCCTCACCCAGGGGCACAAGAACCGCCACGGCATCCTTGTGGGACATGCCGGTCGCCTCCATAAAGTCCACCACGATCAGGCGGAGCATCAGCACCAGCGACTCGCCCTCAAAGGTTGCCACACCCATCGTGCGCGGCTCGAGGGTGCCTGCGAGCTTAATCATGCGTTTGCGGGCTTCCATCATGTAGTGTTCGCGTTCGCTTTCGGTCGGGGCAGACATGCCTAGGCCGAGGCTCTGCGCCGCGAGCGACAGCTCGGTCAGTGCGTTACTGAGCGAAAGCTGCGCGGCGGTACGCAGCTGCACGTGGTGAATCGTGGACGCCATGCGGCGGTTAAGCACGCGGTCGTTACGAATCGCCAAATCTACCGCGGCTAGAGTCTTCGACATGCGCGCCAGCTCGCCTTTACTCTTGCGGCTATTCCAGGACAGCTCATTCATACCCTGCGCGGTAATCAGGTCGCCTCGGCACGCATCATACAGCGGTTGCAGAGCACGGGCATCGAGCAGGCTCTGGTACGCCTTGTTGTAGTCGTAGTAGCGGATCGCTTCGGAGGACAGCTGGAAAACCTTCGCGAACGCATCCATGAGAGCTTGGGCGCGGGCACGCGGGTTCTTACGCGGGTCACGCGGCATCAGGTACATGGCGAGGAACGCGAAGGCGCCACCGACAATGCCGTCGAAACTGCGGGTGAACGCGTCATCAGGCACGGGCAGTAGCAACGTGAAACAGGCCTGGAAGCTGAGCTGAATCGTAAAAATAATGCCCTTATCAATAAATCGGGCAATAATCACGGTCAAGAAAAGTACCACTGCCGCCTGCCAGGTACCGTGACCGAGCAGAATCAGCAGAAGGTCGCCAATGAGAATGCCGAGGGTCACGCCGAAGGAGACCTCAAGGATTCGGCGGGAATGCTTAGCGCCGCTCACATAGCCCAGGGATACGAGGGCAGCGACCGGCGCGAAAATGGGCTCGTGGTGGCCCAGGACGCGCTCAGCGAAAAGCCAAGCGCCCATAGACGCCGCAACAATCTGCACAGACTGAAAGAAGTCAGCCCGGACGCGTTCAACGCCCTCACGGACGAACTGTCGGGTGTTCTGTTCAGTAGTGCGTAGAATGTCTGCGAATCGTGCCATGGGCACCATCATACCGGCGCGGGTGCGGTGCACAAGGGGGTAGGGGAGTGTTGGGTTGAAGTGTGAGAGACCCCGCGCCCTGTACTTGCCCTGTACTTGCCCTGTACCTGCGCTGTAGCCGCGTTTTTCGAGGAAATCTAATAAAGCCGCTGTTCGAGCCCCTATTACGCAACCTAGCCGCGCAGGCGGCGCGCCACCCTCGCCAGCAGGCCCGGCTGGGCGGGGTGCATCTCGGCGGTTTCAGAAGAAGAATCAGACTCAACGGTGACGGGGTGCGTTTCTTCGGCGCCGTGTGCGCTGTGAATACTGTGCGCGCTGTGCCCGCCACCGATTGCGCGGGCACGTTCGAGCTGCCGGCGGTGCTCGGCATCCCAGGAATGCGCCCGGTCAGACATCGCCCACTCAAACCCCGCGGTGAGGGAGGTTTCGGTGAAGAGATCGCGGGCGGCACGGACGGTTGCGCCCAGCGGCTCGGGGAGCGCCGGGACCTGCTCCACGGCGGGGAAAGGCGCGGGCGCTTCTACTTCGCCGCGTGTTTCTGTCTCACCGTAAGTTTTTGCATCAGGGGGAGTTTTTGCGCCGGAGGCAAGAATCTGTGCCAGCAAGTAGGCGCGCTCGGTGCGCAACACCTCCAGCAACTCGGTACGGCGTGCATCCGATGCTACCGCTGTGTGCCGCAGGGCGGCGGCAACCATCAGCTCGGGAACACCACCGGCGAGCATGCCCAACGGCAGGGTGAACTCGCCCAGACCGTACAGGCTCAGGGCGCCACCCGCACGCATCTGCGTGAAGGCATCCGGCACGAGGGCGAGCACGGGAATACCCGCCGCGGCGGAGAACACCGCCGGGTGGTAGCGGCTGGTCAGCGTGAACGCCGCCCCGCGGTGCACGGTAACGCTCTGGTCGGCGTGCAGAATCGGCAGCAGGGTCGCCGGGGTGGAGGGGCTGAGCCGCTCAGCGATGCGCTGGTGTACCTGAATATCGCCGCTTTCGGGGTTCTGCGGGTCGCCAAAATGGCTCAGGAACACGGGCGCGTAGCCGTGCTCGCGCCACATGTTATCGAGCAGACACGCAATCTGCTGCGCCTGCTGTTCGGTGCACTCGTTGACGGTGACGCACACGTAGCGCTCGGGCAGCTCATCCAGTGCCTGACCTGCGGAAACGCCCTCCGCATAGTGCAGGGTACGCGCCGGGGAAGCCGCCAGGTAATCGGTGGCATCGTCCACGCTTAGGCGCGCGTCAATACCCCGCTCACGGCACCAAGCGAGGGAAGAATGTTCACGCACCGTCACCGAACGGGCGGTGCGCAGCATGCGCTCCAGAACCTGCGCATCGTGCGGGTTCAGCACCGGGCCTAGGGACTGGCCGGTCACGTACACGGGCACGCCCGCATGCTCGGCGGCACGCACCGCGGCGGCGCGTTCGTAGAGCAGCCAGCCGTAGCGGGAATTGAGGTTGCCGCCGCCGGAGACCACGACCGCGTCCATGGTGGCGATAGAATCCGCGAAATCTACCATCCGCTCAACGGTCTGCTCCAGCGGATGCAGCACCTCCGGTAGCGCCTGCACCTGCGGCAGAGCCACCAGCTCGGTGATGGAGGGGCGTTCCCGGTCAGTATGTAGCTGTGCCAGGATGCACTCGAGCGCCGCGAGGGTCAGCTCGCGTTCAGCCGGTGCCCAGGGGAAGAGGAAAAACGGCAGGTACTCGTAGGGTGCGCCCGCCTCATGATTTGCCACCTCACGATTTACCGTGCCGATATAGCGCGCCGAATGCCCCACATCGCGGGTCATGAGGGTGACCGCCGCGCCGCCTTCGGAAAGCGCCTGAGCGCTCGCAATGGTCATGGCTTCGTCACCCACGTGGTAGGTGTGCTGGCCGATATCGCCAATGACGAGCACGCGCGGTGTTGCAGAAGGCAACGCTGTAGAAGAATGATTGTTCTCTGTCACGGTTACGCGCCCTTCTGCTCTGCCGACCCGGTCTCAGTGCCGCGACGAACTAGAGAGCGCTGATTGAGGGAACGCTTCGCCAAGGAACGCAGCGCGCGGCCCGGGGTGCGCAGGTGCTTGAGAACCCGCAGACGCTCCTCAATGCTCTGCTGGCGGCTCTCAATAGCCTGCTGACGAGCCTCGATACGCTCCAGGCGGCTCTCGATAGAGCGCAGAATGTCCAGGGATTCGCGGGTCAGATCGTGCCCGTCAATCACGCGGCGCTCCAGGTCAGCCGCCAAATGCGCCTGGTACAGGTACGCACCCGGTCGGGCACCCGCCTGCAGATCCTCGCGGATAGCGCGGGCGCGCACCATCGAATCGAAGCGGGCATGCTCAGCCTGACGCTTCACGCTATTCGCCTCGGGACCCTCCGCGTCGGGGCGCAGCGACCAGTACGCCAGCGGCTCATCCACCAGCAGAATATCCGCAACGGAGGCGGCACGCATGTTGAACTCCCAGTCGCCGACCACCGGCAGGGACTCGTCGTAGAAACCGACCAGCTCGTGCAGGCTGCGGCGGTAGAGAATGCCAATCGGCACGGTTCGGTTCGTGCGGAACAGGAACTGCAAACCGACGCTGGGCAGCCCGTCGTGGAAAATACGTTCCTCGTACACCTCGAACTCGCCCTCGGCGTTCTTGCGTTCGTATCGCTCCACAACGCGGGTGGTACACATGAGCGCGCCGCTTTCTTCCAGCGCCGCGACGGTGCGTTCCAGGAACTCGGGTGCCCACAGGTCGTCGTCATCGTGAATCGCCACGTATGTGGAGGTGGTCGCCGCCAAACCGGCGTTGGATGCCGCCTCCATGTTGTCGCCGGCGGTGGTCAGCAGCTGCACGCGGCCGGAACCCAGCGGGGATGCCTCAATGACGGCGCGGGTTGCCTGCTCGTCGCCTCCATCGTTAATCACACAGACCGTGTAGTCGGTGAAGGTTTGCTGCGCAATGTTCTCCAGCGCGCGGCTCAAGAAGCGGGGGCGGCCCTTCGTGCGGACCAGAATAGCTACGGTAGGGGAAGACATAACCACAATCAGTCGAGGGTGAGCGGGCCCGTGCCAGCCCAGGAACTCAACCCATTATGAAGGTGTGCACTGTTCAGACTCAACCCGCCACCCGTCCACGCCGCAGCTGCAGGCACACAGAGGCATACACCGCCCCTAAAAACTAGCTGATGGACTGTAGCGCCACCATCGCCAGCACACCGAGCACAAAGCATGCCGGAATGGTTACCAGCCACACCAGAAGAATCTGCAGAACAATCCTGGATTTCAGCGCGTTAAAGCGCTGGTTCACGCCCGCGCCGAGCGCCGATGCCGTCGCCAGATGCGAGGAGGAGAACGGCACCTGCAGCAGGAAGTAGCCGAGCACCTGCACCACCGCGGTCGTACCCTGAGCGACCGCGCCACGGAACGGGTCCAGGCGCACCATCTTGTAGGCGAAGGTGTAGCCGATGCGGCGGCCACCGGTCAGCGTACCTGCACCCAGGCTGAGGGCAATAATGAAGGTGCCCAGCAGCATCCCGCCCCAGGTGAGGGATTGAATCAGCGCCGGATCCATGATGCGTTCACTCAGCAGCGCCCACAGCAGCAGGTACAGGTAGCCGGTCTGCAGGCCGTGGAGCAGCGAAATTGCGGAGGCAGACACCGCCAGCACCTCGCGGGCATGCTGATTCACCAGGCGCGGGTTATGGCCGACCACCAGCCGGTAGAACGGCACCACCATCAGCCAGGACAGCAGAAAAATGAGCGGCGGCAGGTAGAAGAGCGGCAGCAGGGTCGCCCCAAAAATATGCGGCAGGAAGGCGAGGGAACCGAACCCCTCAGCGGCGCTGTCAATCCTCGTTTGGGTCCACCAGCTCACACCGGCGAGGGCACCGACCAGCGCGTGGGTCGAGGAGGACGGCAGCCTCAGGAACCAGGTGAGCACACCCCAAATAGCGCAGACCAGCAGCGACGCAACGATACCGTTCAGGCCGGTGATGCCCTCCGGGGCGCTCACCCACGAGGCGGAATACTCACCGAGTAGCAGGAACGCACCGACCACGCCGAGCACGTTGAAGAGCGCGGCAAGGTACAGGGCGGAGCGCTCGCCAAGGGCGCGGGTACGCACCGGAACAGCGACGGAGTTGGAGGCGTCGTGCACACCGGTAACGTAGACCGCGGCAATGAAGGCGCAGCAGGCTAGAAGACCCAGGAACATTAGGATTCCTGAACGATAATGCGGCCGATCTCGGCAGACACATCACGCATAGCGTTGGAGGCGGCGGTCAGCTGCGCCAGGAAGGTGGCGTAGCGGCGGTACCGTTCGGGGGTGTAGCGTTCGGCAATGTACGCGTCGTATTCTTCGGCGGTGCGTAGCGCCTGGCGGGAGATGCGCAGCATGTCCATCCAGTAGTTGTCGAGGCCGCGAATATCGGCAAGCTTGGGGATGACGGCGGCGGTCAGCACCGCCTGACGCTGAATAATGTCCAGGATTGAGGTGATGTGCGTGGCGAAGCCGTCAATGCTGTGCAGGGACAGCACGTGCGCGGCGCTGGTGAGCTTCTCAACGGCGTTGGTGAGCTTGCGTGCCAGCGTGTACAGGTCTTCACGCGGGATGGGCGGGGAGAAGGAGCTGCGCACCTCGGTGAGGGTGCGGAACAGCAGGTTCGTGGAGTCCGCCTCGTGGGTGAGCATGCGTTCGAAGAGTTCGGGGTACTCCGCGACGGGGGAGCCGACCATTTCAGAGAGCAATGCCGCCGCCTCACCGACCTGCGCTGAAATTTCAGCGAGGGAGGCGAGGGATTCGTTGGCGTGGGGAAAAAGTCGGTGCAGCATAGTTCCCAGTCTAACCAGTATTGGGTGCTGCGGGTGCGCATAGCCCGTGGGTATCTCACGAGCGCCCGGCCTGCATACGTTATAGTACCGACCTGTTCGCGGTTGCCCATGACGGTTTTAAACAAAAAACGGTGGGGGTCGATTTCTCGACCCCCACCGGAACGTTTAGGGATGTCGGGTTGGGAGCGCCTCTCGGCGGAAGGCCGCTCGAAGCGGCTAAAGATTTGGAGCCCGGGGCTACCTATTAGCAACCCGACATCTTGTAATTATTATCCACCTGCACCCGGCACAGAGTCAATTGGAAACAGGCTTTTCACGCCTCTGCGACCCAATGTGGAACCTGTGCCAATTCGCGGCACGAACCCGCATTTTTAGGCGCCTAAACGGTGCAGAAGACTAAAATGCTTCGAGGTTGGTCTGCGATTTTTCCTGCGCAGAATCAGCCTCCAAAGCCCCGTTAGCCTGCTGACCAGCCTCAACGGCACGCAGCTGGGCGGCGACCGCCTCCAAATCGTGCGCGATCTGCTCCATCTGCTGAGCCTGACGCGGCAGACGAGCACGACGTTCCACCGCCTCACGCTTCACCTCGTGGCTACCCGGAACCGCAGCATCCTGCCCGGCAGAGCGCGCATAATCGGTGCGAATACCCAACGCCACCACGTGCGCAAACGCCGCGCAACGTTCCATCGCAATGTCCATATCGCCGGTGTACAGGCCCGCCAGAATCTCATCAATCGTGCGGACCACCTCGTCGGCGCTCGGCGGGTCGGGAACACCCGCCACCACGTGCGAACGGTAGTCCTCCGCCATGCCCAGCTCAAAGGCGCGGCTCACTCCGCGTGGTGAACGATGCACCACATCCCGCAGCCAGTACATACGCCACAGCGCACCCGGCAGGGAGTGGGCGCTCGCGTGCGACCAGAGTTCGGCAAGCATCTCAATACCGTAGTCGTCGGTGAAGCTGACGAGCCGTTCGGTCATCTGCTCGTCGGTGCCGCGTCCGCGCATCAGCAGGATGCGTGCGGAGGCGTGCGCCGCCTCTTCGCGTGCGGCGGGGTCCATGCCGCCTTCGTGGCGTTCAAATTTCTCGGCGGAGTAGAGGACAGGGCGGTGGTGGGTGCGGTGACGTGAGCGCCCGGAGGCGCCGGTTGATGTTGCGGGTGTAGACATAGGATTTCTCAGTGTACCGTTCATTGGCTGGGAGCCGGTAGTGTATAGTATTTCTATCTGCACACTTTCAGTTTTGTGTGGATAGGAGCGCCTTTAGCTCAGTCGGTAGAGCTACGGACTTTTAATCCGCAGGTCGTGGGTTCGAGCCCCACAGGGCGCACTAGCCGACCCGTCGCCTCCCGCTTTGCGGGGGTCGGCGGGTTTTTGCGTCTTCACCCTTATGCGCGGGGTTTACCCCGTGCCTATCCCGTGTGGTGGGGCGTGTCCTGCCGGGTTGGCCTGGCAGTTTTTGATTCGTGTACGTTGACCCGAAAAGATGAGGAAACCCCGTGAGCGTCACCATTAAGAACCCCGAAGAAATCACGATTCTTGCCACCGGCGGCACGATCGATAAGTTCTATTCGGTGGCGGGCACCATGGATATTGGTGAGCCTGCCGCTAAGGACCTGCTGGACCGCGTCATCACTGATGTGCATTTTGATATTCGCCCGCTGATTGGCAAGGACAGCCTGGACATGACCGATGAGGATCGTGCCGAGCTGACCGAGGCGCTGAACGCTGTCACTAACGACCAGGTGCTCATCACTCACGGTACCGACACCATGCCGGAGACTGCCCGCTACCTGGTCGAGCACGCTGACCTGGGCGATAAGGTTGTGGTGCTGACCGGTGCGATGCAGCCCGCCGTGATGGCTCGTTCGGATGCCGGTTTCAACCTGGGTGCCGCTATTGCCGCCCTGAACCTGCTGGAGCCGGGCGTGTACATCAGCATGAGCGGTCGTATTTTCCCTGCCGAGAGCGTGCGTAAGGACCGTTCTCGCGGCATTTTTGAGGGCTAAGATGGCTGATTCCGCTCGTATGCGGCAGGGTGAACCGGTTTCTGCCGCTGAGCTTGCGCAGGTGGCGGGTTCCTCGGATCTTATCCCGCAGGAGCATATGTCGCAGGCGCATATGTCGCAGGAGCATATGTCTCAGGCGCAGCTCATGCAGCTGCAGGCCATGGAGGAGCTGGAGCAGCAGGCTGACGAGTTCTGGAATGTCACCAGTGATTACCCGCTGCCGGCTAAGAACCTGTACCTGGTGCGTGTGCTGCTGCTGGTCGTGCCCTCGCTGATTGTTGTTTATTACTTCATCCGCGTCACGCTTTTCCCGATTGGTGCGGTGCCGCTGGTCTACCTGGTGATGCACATATGGCTTGCCATGATTTACCGGGCGAACCGTTCGGTGAAGCTGGTGTTGCTGGCGAATGTGGTATCCGGGGTTGCGGCGGCCATTATGACGGCGTTCTTTGTCTATGCGCTGGTGACGGTGCAGGGTCCGCAGACTCTGCTGGACCGTGTGGGCATGTTCTATACGGTGAGCTTGCTGACGGTCATGGCGTCCTTCGCCTTGGAGGTTCTGTTCTCGCTGTTTTATAGTTTGGCGGTTCGTAGGAGTCTGCGCCGGAGCAAGCTGGAGAAGCAAGCAGGCACTGAACAGTAAAAGCTATGGTCTTGAGGAATGGCGTTCATTCGCGCCAGCGGGTGGGGTGTTCCTTCATGCATTCACGCCTCTGAGAGGGTGAAGACGAGACAGTGAACGACAGCGGGACACGCTCTCAGTGATGCCCAGCCACTGCTCAGATTCCCCTAAAGTACGCGTGATACGGTAGAGACAGAAACACGACCCGCACCTGCCAGGAGGTCACCCATGGGCGCTACACACCTGAACACAGATGCCGCTTCATCCGCAGAACACCCGGATGAAGATCTCAGTGTGCAGACTCGCTATCAGGCGCCTATCCGCCAGGCGACGCCTGCCACGCCGGAGGTGTCCGTTCCGCTGAACGTGCCGCCGGTGGTCACTGGTTCGCATCCGGTTATTTCGGCGACTTCTACCGTGATCATTCAGGATGGTACGAATCCGCCGATTGTGGTGCGTACGCACCCGACGGGTCCTCTACCACCGTTCCCGGGGCAGGGTCAGTTACCCGCTTTTCTGCGCACCTACACCGCTGATGAGGTGAAGGACCGCAAGCAGAAGCTCAAGAAGAACCTCCTGGTCCGCGCCGTTATTTTGTGCATTTTGGCCCTGGTTGAAGGCCTCATTATTTCTCAGTACACGCAGCCGTTGGCGATTTGCTTTGGTTTTGTCGCGGCGCTTTACCTGGTGGTTCAGATGTGGCCGCTGATGCGCCCTCCGCATGATTCGGCGGACGCCTCCGTGTATAGCGTTTGGGCTATCTGCTCCCTGATTGGGTTTGTTGCGATGGGGCTGGTGCTTTCACCGATTACGTTCCTGCTGTTGATGCTCGACTGGGCTGGGGTTTCGATGGGCCTAGACCCCCTGCTGATACTTGTTGTCTTGGGCCTGGTCTGGTTGAGTGAGGTCGGTTTATCGTTGCTGACCATTTACCGCTTCAATAACTTGCGAATTGCGATGGCGAACCGGGCAGATTCTCCGTCGCTACCCGACAGTATTTCTGCGACGGTTGACCCGTCCACTTTTGCCTAAAGTTTTTTGAGGCGGTGCGGTAGACGAACGCCGCGCCGCCACACACACATCACACACTCGCTCATACGTTTTCCGCACACTATCAGCCGATATCCGAAAGATTCAGCTATGTCCGCAGTCGAGTCCTCTCCGCCATCCGCTCCGAACACCACGCATCCTACGAAGCCCGCCACCCCCACTCTCGTGTCTGTGGCGGGTTGGGTTCTGCTTGCTATTGCTGTGGGCTGGCTGGTGCTGATTGCGTACACCGGCATCTCGTATGCGACTACCCATTTGTCGCATTTTTCGACCTGGCGCGCCCAGTCGCTGGTGGATGCGCAGGCGTACTACCCGGTGCTTTTCCTGATGGTCAGCGCGTTCGGTAACGTGACCCTGCATGGTTTCTGCACGGTGGCGTATCTGCGTGGTTACCGGTGGGCGGCGTTGGTGCTGTCGGTGGCGTTGGCGTTGGGCGTGTTGGCTTCTTTGCTGATTATGCTGACGGTGGCGGCTCTTCTGGGTACGTTGAATGGTGCGCCGAGCCAGGATGTTGAGCTGCTGCTCAGTAGCTCTTCGCCGCTGTACACGCCGGTGTATATTGCGGGTCCGTACATGCTGGTGTGTGTTGTGGCGTTGGCGCTGGTGTGGTCGCGTCAGTCGCGTTCTTACATGGAGGCGCGCCGTGATTGGCGTGTGCGCCGCAGCGAGGATTACCTGATTTAGCCTCAGAGGTTCTGGCCGCGGCTCCTGCGGCTCACCGATAACTTTATTTATCCAACCACTATTCACCCAACCACAGTTAGGATGACTCGTGCACCCTACTTCCGAACCTGCGCACGAATCCTCATCGCAGACGAGCCCCGGCGCCGCCAAGCGCACATATGATGAGAGGGCGGCGTTTGAAGAGGCAAAAAGAAACCTTGGCATAGTTGGCGATAGGGAACAGGAATATAACCGAGGACTGGAGCTTCTTAGCAAAGCCTATTCCATCGGTATGACGCTTATTCTGGTGTATTTCCTCCTGGACGCGTACCAGATTCTCGTGACTGCGGGTCGTAGTGTGAACATCGGCTCGTTCCTTAGCTATGCCCTGCCGAAGGTTCTGCCTGACGCCCTCTTGGTGGTGCCGTTCCTCTGGATTGTTCTGGGGTGGGTCAAAGACGGGTACATTAATCCGCGCCGCCTGACGATGCTGTACCTTCTGCTGTGCTTTGTGAGCGGTGTGCTCTCGTTCGCCGGTGTTTTTGGTATGGCGCAGGTGCTTTTCCCTGCGTTTACTGCTTTGGATTCCGCATCGCATCCTGCTGCTGCTTCGTCTATCGTGACGCAGGTTTTGGTTGCGGTCATTACGGCGGGTAGCGCTGTTCTCCTGTTCTTGCTGACTCGCCCGGTGGTGGGTGCGGTTCCGAGCCTAGCGGTGATTCGCAAACAGATGAGGGATATCGAGAAAAACACCTCGGGTGCTGAGGATGAAGAAGAACTGACTCGCGAGGATGTTCTTCGTCAGCTTGAGAAGGAAGAAGG
>ERZ773207.320-NODE-320-length-17420-cov-11.562396_pt1 | contig 17420 bp, 14 predicted proteins | sample MGYA00580997_ERZ773207 | MGnify/ENA primary metagenome ERZ773207 (study PRJEB29015, sample SAMEA2738170) | human oral metagenome | biome: human oral; feature: human-associated habitat; material: saliva | place: China | collected 2239 ... | reverse complement strand
CGACGATCAACGAGGGACGCACCGAAGGATAAGAGGATCATCGGGGGCGCGGCTGCCCCCAGCATCGAGGTCGACACGTCGAGGAGCGTCGGCATCGGCCACCCCGCCGCGGAGAACAGGAAACCGCACGCCGCCGCAATGACCATGGGGTTGCGCGCGATGACCTTCGCAACGCCGAGCACCGACGGGCGCTGCCCCGACCCAACCAGATCAGCCAGGACAAAAAACATCGGGGTGAAGAACCCCAACTGAAACACCAGGATGGGAACAACAGCGGAGGCATCGTTCAGAACGTAGACGGCGATCGGAATGCCGATATACGCACCGTTATTGAGGGACGAGGCCATGGCCCCCAAGGTTGTCTCACCGCGCGTCAGGCGCAGGAACAGGCGGGCGACGGCCACGAAGAGGAGCGCCGTGCCCACACCCGACGCGGCGGCCACGGCGAGCGGAGCACCGAAGACGCCAGATGTTCCCGTCGAGACGATGGCGTGGAAAAGCATGGCCGGGGACGCCACCCAGTAGGTCGCCGACGCGAGGGAACCCGCTGCCTCGGGCCCGAGCGCTCCCGCGCGGCGAGCGATCCAGCCGACGCCGATGATGAGGGCGATCGAAAGGACCGACCACAGAATCGACGCCATGGAAGAAGCAGACCCGTCAGCGCCAGGAGGCCACGGCCTCGTCGACCTTGGTGAGGGCCGAGGCGATCGCCATGTGCATGTCCAGGTACTGGTAGGAGCCCAGGCGACCGCCGAAGAGCACGTCCTTCTCCCCCGCCGCCATGTCGCGGTATGCCGCGAGCGTCGAGCGGTCCGACGGCGAGGCGATCGGATAGTAGGGCTCGTCGCCGGGGCGGGCGAAGCGCGAGTATTCGCGCTGGATGATCGTGTTGGTCGCGCCGCTTCGATCCCGCTCGGGGTGCAGGTGCGCGAACTCGTGGATGCGCGTGAAGGGCACGTCGCGATCCGAGTAGTTCATGACCGAGCAGCCCTGGTAGTCGGGCACGTCCACGACCTCGGTCTCGAAGTCGAGGGTGCGCCAGCCGAGCTCGCCGGCCTCGTAGTCGAAGTAGCGGTCGATCGCGCCCGTGTAGACAACCGGAACCTGGCCGACGGTCGCGGCCTTCGAGAACGGCGAGGAAGCATCGAAGAAGTCCACGCCCGTGTGCACGGTGATGCGCGGGTGATCGACCATGTTCGCGATCCACGCGCCGTAGCCGTTCAGGGGCAGGCCCTCGTAGCGGTCCTGGAAGTAGCGGTTCTCGTAGGTGAAGCGCACGGGCAGGCGCGTAATGATGGAGGCTGCCAGCTCGCGCGGATCCGTCTGCCACTGCTTGGCCGTGTACCCCGCGATGAAGGCGTCGTAGAGCGGGCGGCCGATCAGGCTGATGGCCTTCTCCTCGAGGTTGCCGGGTTCTCCCGTGATCTCGGCGGCCTGGCGCTCGATGAGCGCGCGGGCCTGCGCCGGCGAATAGGCGGCTCCGAAGAACTGGTTGATCGTGCCCAGGTTGATGGGCAGCGGGTAGACGACGCCCCGGTAGTTGGCGTAGACGCGGTGGCGGTAGTCGTTGAAGGCCGTGAATCGGTTGACGTAGGACCACACGCGCTCGTTCGACGTGTGGAAGAGGTGCGTGCCGTAGCGGTGCACCTCCACGCCCGTGGCCTCGTCGATCGACGAGTAGGCGTTGCCTCCGATGTGGTCGCGACGCTCGATGAGGGTCACGTTCATGCCAAATCGCTCCGCGGCCTCGCGGGCGAACGTCAGGCCAAAAAAGCCCGATCCAACAACGAGCAGATCCACGCCGCTCCCCTTTCACGTCAGTCAGGACAATGGTAGCTGCCCCCACCTGCGGGCGCGCCTGCATGTGATCGACGAGGCCGGGGTGTGGACTCGCGCGGGCGGCGCGGCGGCGCTCGCTTATCCTTGTTCCCATCTGCATTTTCGTCAGGGAGGGCCGGATCATGGTGCGCATCGCCGTCGTCGAGGACGAGGCCGCCTCACGCCAGCTCCTCGCCGACTACCTCGCGCGCTACAGCGAAGAGAACGGGGTCTCTTTCGAGGTCACCTACTTCGAGGACGGCGGAGCCATCATCGGTGACTACAAGCCGGTGTACGACATCATCCTCATGGACATCCAGATGACGCACGTGGATGGCATGAGCGTGGCCCGCGCGATCCGCGAGGTCGACCAGGAGGTCGTCCTCGTGTTCATCACATCCGCCGCGCAGTTCGCGATCCACGGCTACCAGGTGGGTGCGCTCTCCTACCTCATGAAGCCGCTGCCCTGGTTCGCGTTCTCGCAAGAACTGTCCCGGTGTCTTCAGGCCGTGGCCAAGCGGCGCGGCGCCTCGGTCCTCCTGCAGTCGGGCACCTCCACGCACCGCATCGACGTCGCGGACATCGTCTACGTCGAATCCATCAAGCACCGCTTGGACGTGCACACGATCTCCGGTACGTATTCCATCACCTCGTCGCTCAAAGCCATGGAGGCTCAGCTCGACGGGCACGACTTTTTCCGATCCAACTCCTGCTACCTCGTCAATCTCGCCCACGTGCGCGGCGTCGCCGACCAGGAATGCCTCATGACGGGCGGGGACAGCTTGCGCATCTCCCGGCCTCGTAAGAAGGCGTTCATGACGGCTCTAGCCAGCTTCGCGGGCGGGATCCACTGACGTGTTCGAGTCCCTGCCAGACATCCCGCGCCTGTTCACTGCCCTCGCCGAATGGGGTGCCGCCCTCGTGTATGTGTTCGTCGTCGCGCGCTCGGCGTCGTCCAATGCCCTGAGCCCGAACGCCGCTATCCCCCGCTGGCGGCTCACCGCCGCGGCCGTCGGCGGCCTCGTGGTGCTCGTCGGCGCCCAGGAGCTGCTCGGCCGTGCTCCCCTGTCCCTGTGGGTGCCGGGCATGATGAGCGCGTACGCACTCGTGTGGTGCATCATCCGCGTGGGAACCGCGCTGGACTGGCGCTGGGTGACACACATGAGCGCACGCGCTTTCATCGTCGCCGAGCTCGCTGCCTCCCTCGCCTGGCAGGTCGTCGTCTACTCCCACGCTGACAAGCCCTACTGGCACCCCGTATCGTTCAGCGGTTTTGCTGCGATCTCGGCAACGTGCCTGGCCATCGTCTACTTCTTCGAACGGCGCGTCTTCCGCCAGGGGGCGCCGCCCGTTCTCCGTTTCGCGGACCTCGCCTCCGGCGTGTTGATCGGCATCGCCACTTTTACCCTGTCCAACCTGAGTTTCATCTCAACGCAAACCCCGTTCTCAGGACGCTCCGGCTTGGAGGTGTTCTACATCCGCACGCTCGTGGACCTGGCGGGCTACGCGATTCTCTTCGCCCAGTTCGAGCGCATCCAGCAAAGCGCCACCGAACGCGAACTGGCGTCCATCCAAGCTTCTCTGGATGCCCAGCACCACCAGTACCTGGCCGCCAAGGAGGACATGGAGCAGGTGGCGCGCGCTCATCACGACCTCAAACACCAGGTGGAGGCGATTCGCGCGGAGCTAGACCCGGGACGCGCCGCCGCATCCTTTGCCGAGCTCGAGTCCTCGATCGAGCAGATCGGACAGCAGTACCACAGCGGCAATGCGGTCCTCGACGTCATTCTGACGACAAAGGGGCGCGCGTGCGCGGCGGCCGGCATTAACTTCACGGCGGTCGCCGACGGTGCCCTGCTGGGATCCATGTCGTCAATGGATATCGCGACCCTCTTCGGCAACGCCCTCGATAACGCGATCGAGGCCTCGCGCCGCGTCGACGATCCCGCCAAGCGCCTCATCAAACTGGCGCTGTTCCGTCAGGGGCAGATGGTGGTCATCCGGGTCGACAACTGGTTCGACGGCCGCCTCAACACGGACGCAGGTGGACGCCTCACAACGATCAAGCCCGACACCGTTCGACACGGCTGGGGGGTTAAATCCATCCAGTGGACGGCCCGCAAGTACGGCGGCCAGGCGGTCACGGACGTGGCAGACCACTGGTTCACACTGACGGTTCTTCTCCCGTCCACGAATGCCCAGGAGGACTCATGACTGTCATCAAGACGCCCCGCCTGCGCCTACGTCCCTGGTGCGAGGCAGACGCTACCGCGCTCTTTGAGCTGGCCCGCGATCCACGCATTGGGATGCTGTGCGGGTGGAAGCCCTTCGAGCGCATCGACGATGCCCACGAGGCGCTCTCGACCGTCCTGGCGGCACCCGACAGCTACGCGGTGACGCTTGCATCGACCGGTGAGCTCGTGGGCTCGATCGCGCTGCGCATTGACACAGACTCCCCCGAGGCAACCGTCGCTGACATCGGATACTGGATCGGCGCACCCTACTGGGGCAACGGTTATGCGACGGAGGCGGGGCACGCCATCATCGAGCGCGCGCGTGAGCTGGGCGTCAAGACGATCATCCTGACGTACTTCGACGGAAACGAGGCGTCGCGCCGGGTCTCCGAAAAGCTCGGGTTTACGTGGCAGAGCCGCGATGAGGACGTGGAATACCCGCTCATCGGTCAGCGCCTCACCGTCCACCGCACAGAGTTGGCGCTGACGGCGCGCTGACGGCGCTGCCTCTCAGTTGAAGCCGAGGACCGCCGCCGCGACCTTGTAGCCGCCGCGAACAACCGTCGGCGACGCGTGGCGCACGAGGCCGGCGAGCAGGTCCTGGCGCAGGCGGTCCGTGGCCTCGGGGTTGATCTGATCCATGGTCTCCCAGATCTGCTCCTTGAGGGCCAGGTGCTCGGGCGTGCCCGACAGCTGCGCCATGACGGAGCAGACGACGGCGTTGATGCGCAGGTAGTGGACCATATAGCGCCAGAGCTTGTCCTCGACGTCGGCGCGCGGGGGCAGCGCACGGGTCATCGCCTCGTTGACACGGGCCAGCTGATCCAGGCGCGTGATCATGACCTTCTCGTTGACGGACTGGTCGTCGCGCCCGATGAAGTAGTGGTACAGGTCCACGTCCAGGTAGCGGATCGTCGAAATGTAGGGCAGCGGCACGAACGAGTACAAGTAGTCCACGTAGAACGTGTGCTCGGGCATGACCAGGCCGGACGCGCGCACGACCTCCGTGCGCATCGTCAGGGCGTGCATCATGAGGTACTGGTCGTAGCGGCAGCGGCGCAGGTCCGCCCACCCGAAGGTGCGCCCACGCGGCAGCACGTTGCGGTAGCGGATGACGGCCTTGTGAGCCTTGCCCTGCTTGTCGTACACGTAGTTGGTGACGAGCAGGTCCAGGTCACGCCCGGCCTCGCGTTCCTCGCGCAGGACGTCGAGCACGGCGTTCGTGGCGCGCCGATCCAGCCAGTCGTCGGAGTCGACGACGCGCACGTGCGTGCCGGTGGCAGCGGCGAGACCGGCGTTGACGGCGCCCCCGTGCCCCTTGTTCTCCTGGTGGATGACCCTCACGGAGGGGTAGCGGGCGGCCCACTCGTCGGCGATCTGAGCGGTGCGGTCCTTCGAACCGTCGTTGACGATGATCGCCTCGAGTTCGTCGCCGTATCCGACGAGCGTGGTCAGCGCCCGGTCGAGGTAATCCTCGGAGTTGTAGGCGGGCACGATCACCGTCAGCAGCGGCGCGCTCATGGGGTCTCCTCTCGTGAAGTCTCCCCGTAGTTTACTGTGCCCCGCCGACCTGCGCGTCCTCCGGCGTTGCTTCCTGCTTGAAGATCACTTTAAATATGGGGAAGAACACCCAGAAGGAGATCGCAGCGTTGATGATCATCGTGACGACGTCGGCGACAGTTTCGCCGCCCGCGCCCATCGCCGAGATCGCCCAGGCGTAGATCGGGTCCTTGTACAGGACTTGGAGGGCGGCTGCCGCGATCGTGATGACGACGTAGGCGACCGCGTACCAGAAGGCGGCCTTGCCGACGGACGAGTTGGATTTGAAGGTGACGTTGCGCTGGGCGAAGAAGTTGATGACCTGCGCGATCAGCAGGGTGATCTCGACGGCGAGGAAGTATGCGAGGCCGCCGCCTCCTCCCATCGACATGGAGCCCGCCGGGTAGTCGAAGAGGAAGACCGTGTGGCCGTTGGAGACGCCGACGGGCAGGAACTGGAAGGCTGTATCAACGAGGCTCGTGTGCGCGAACACTGCCTTAAACGCCGGCATGAGGGCGACCTGGAGAACGGTGATGCCGTTGGAGAGGATGAAAAAGACGATGAACTGGGCGGCCGTGGTGTGCTTGTCTTCGAAGGCGCTCCACCAGCGCTTGAGAGCCTGCATGAGTGTTCCTTTTTGTCAGTTGGTTGTACGAGGCCGGGGCCGCGTCATCGGGTCTGGTCGAGTTCGCGCTGGGTGGCCTTGTTGGCGCGCGCGTTGGAGATGAATCCGAGGGCGGCGCGGGTGAGTCCTCGCAGGGGGTGACCGTTCACGGCGAGGAGGATCGCGTCCACCATGTCGGGGCTGGCGGCTCCGTTGCTCATCTTCGCGATGGCTCGGAAGGGCATGTTGAGGACGAAGAGGATGTTGAGGTCCGGGGTTCCCTTCGCGTCCGCCTTCGCCTTGAGGGCGTGGAGCCCCCGTCCGGCGACGCGGGCGAGCCAGGTCTTGGCGCGCGTCATCTCAGAGAGCGGGTCGGTGGCGACGAGGTCGTCCGTGGGGTGGGCGGTCGGGATCGTCCGTCCCAGCAGGACGGCGAACTCGCCGTTGGTGATGCCCGCGACGTCGGCGCTGAGGTAGTGGCCGAGTGCCGGGTCGATCGGCGCCGGTGTGGTCCCCTCGACCTCGACGGTGGCGCTCAGCGGCGTGTCGGAGACGTTGCGTCCCACGTGGATCGTCCAGGTTCCTGCCTCGGTTTCCCACGCGCCGCGCGACGTCTCCCAGTGTCGGAAAGTGTAGCGGTCGAAGGGAATCGTGACGCTCACCGACTCTCCGGCTCTGACCTCCACCTTCGTAAAGCCCTTGAGCTCGCGGGCGGGGCCGAACACGCCGCCGGGGGCGCTCACGTAGAGCTGGACGACCTCGGCGCCGTCGCGCCTGGAGGTGTTGGTGAGCGTGAGGGTCGCCCCCTCCTCGTTCACTGCAAGGTCGGAGTATTCGAAGCTCGAGTAGGACAGGCCGTAGCCGAAGGGGAAGGCAACGTCCACGCCTGCGGTCGTGAAGTAGCGGTAGCCGACGAAGGGGCCTTCTCGGTAGTAGGCCAGCGGTCCGGTCGCCGGGTACCAGGCGGCCGTCGGATGGTCCTCGTAGGAAAGCGCATAGGTTTCGGCCAGGCGTCCCGACGGATTGACGACACCGGTGAGGACATCCAGCATCGCTCCGGCTCCTCCCTGACCGGTCAGGTACCCGTTGACGAGCGCGGGGACGGCGCTCGCCCACGGCATCTCGACGCTGGCCCCACCCGTCAGGACGACGACGGTGCGCGGATTGGCTGCGACGACGGCCTCGATAAGCCGATCCTGGCCCTCGGGCAGGCGCATGTGGGGGCGGTCCAGGCCTTCGGACTCTGCCAGCTCGTCGAGTCCCACGTAGAGGAGCGCCACGTCAGCGCTCTTCGCGAGGGCCACGGCCTCGTCGATGAGAGCATCACTCGTTCCTCCGTGGCGCTCATACCCGCTCGCATATCCGGCACAGACGAGGCCTCGAGAGGCCTGTCCCCCGGCTTCGAGCAGCTCGCGCGGAGCCTCGACGCGAGTGGGGTTGACCTGGGAGGAACCCGATCCTTGGAAGCGCGGAGTGTCGGCGAGGTCGCCGATGAGGGCGACGCTGGTACCAGCACTCAGGGGTAGCAGATCGTCCTCGTTGCGCAGGAGCGTGATCGCTTGGGATGCGATGCGCTGTGCCAGCTCGTGGTGTTCGTTCAGGTCGTAGGGCGTGGGCTCGGGCAGTCCGGCGCTCGCGGCCGCCACGCTCAAGACCTCCTGGGCGCGCGCATAGACGTCGGACGCGTTGAGCTCCCCGGCCTCGACGGCCGCAACGATCTGTCGGGCCCCCGCCAGGCCGGGTGCGGGCATTTCGAGGCTGCCGCCGGCGCGCGCCGCCTCAACGGCGCTGTTCGAACCTCCCCAGTCAGAGATGACCATGCCGTCAAATCCCCACTCGGTGCGCAGGATGTCGGTGAGCAGGTGCTTGTTTTCGTGCGCGTAGGTGCCGTTGACGAGGTTGTAGGAGCTCATGATCGCCCGCGGCTTCGCGGCTCGGCACACGATCTCGAAGCCAGTCAGGTAGATCTCGCGCATGGTGCGCTCATCCACGATGGAATCCGACGCCATGCGGCGCAGCTCCTGGGAGTTGACGGCGAAGTGCTTGGGGCAGGCTGCTGTGCCCGTGAACTGGATTCCTTCGACGAGTCCGGCCGCCATGCGCCCGGAGAGAACCGGGTCCTCGGAGAAGTACTCGAAGTTACGCCCGCACAGGGGCGAACGCTTGATGTTGAGGCCGGGGCCGAGCAGGACGTCGACGCCGAGGCCTCGGGCCTCCAGACCCAGCGCCTCGCCCATGTCGCGCGCGAGCTCGGGGTTCCAGGTGGCCGCGAGCGCCGAGGCCGTCGGGAAGCAGGTCGCCTTCTCGGACTCGGCGATGCCCAGGTGGTCGGCATCGCCGAGCTGACGGCGCACGCCGTGGGGGCCGTCGCTCATCACGAAGGAAGGGACATTCGCCGCGGGAATCGGGCGAGAGTCCCAGGCGCTCGATCCCGAGAGGAGCGCCGCGGCTTGCAGGAGGGTGAGTTTGGTAGCGTCCGTCAGTACTGCGTGTTCCATCGTCGCGAACTGCCTTTCGTGCTCCGTCGCGTGTGTCGTCGATGATTCCAGTGTGGGCCACGGATCCCTCTGTCACAGGAGCGCGCGCATGATTTGTCGTTTGTCGGCTGTGTTCTGCACGCTCAAGGCCGTGTGACCCCTGGGATAAGATGGCACTATGACTGATACCGTGGGCCCGGCGCACGGCGAGAACGAAGCTGTTTCTCCCCGAGCTGTCTTTGTCGACATCGATGGAACGCTGTGCGATTCGCGCCAGCGCGTCCCCGACTCAGCTATTCGCGCGTTGGCACAGGCACGTGAAAGGGGCCACCGCCTGTTCGTTTGTACGGGACGTTCCGTGCCCGAGGTCTACCCGCGTTTCTTCGACCTGGGTTTTGAGGGCATCGTCGGAGGTGCGGGAGGGTACGCCGCGGTGGGCTCCACCGTGCTGCTCGACGAGCGCATGCCCGCCGACCACGTTCAGGCTCTGACCCGCATGTGGGAGGAGCTGGATGCCTTCTACGTGTGGCAGGGTCCCGACCAGATGGGTCCCTCGCGCGGCTACCTGGACTTTTTCGTGCCCCGCGCGAGCGAGAACCCGCAGGATTGGGTCGAGTACGGGGAGTCGGTGACGCCCTTCGTCGTCGACATCGAGGGCGGCTCGTTCACGAAGGTAACGGCCTACGTGTCCCCGGACAAGGCCTCCCTGGAGCGCGTGAGCGCCGCCCTCCCGGAAGGCTACCGGGCCATCATCGGCTCGGTGGGAGCGGCCGGGTATGTCCCCTTCGAGATCATTCCGGATCACCTGTCCAAGGCGGTGGGTATGCAGGCCGTGTGCGAGCACATCGGCATCCCCATGTCACGCTCCGTGGCCATCGGGGATTCCAACAACGACTTCGAGGCCGTGGCTCGCGCCGGTGTCGGCATCAGTATCGGGGATGGCTGCGAGGCCCTCGTCGAGGTGGCCGACATCGTCGCCCCCGCGGTTGGCGACGGCGGCCTCGCATGGGCCCTAGCCGCCGCTGGACTCATCGACGAGGCACCCAACCCGGCCTAGGCCTCGGCGATCGTATATGTTGCCCGCTGTCTCCGCGTGGCTCCACCACCCCCTCACCCGTAACTCCGCCTTCATGCATCTGTGGGCGGGCCAGACCGCCGCGCAGGTCGGCTTTCAGGTGGGAACCCTAGCCACCTCGGCAATCGCGATCACGATCCTGCACGCCAGCGAAACGCAGATCGGCGTCCTGTCGGCGCTGCAGACCGTGGCGTTTCTTCTCGTTGGTCTGCCCGCGGGGGCGTGGGTGGACGGGTGGCACAAGCGCCACGTCATGATCGCCGCCGACATGGCACGTATCGGCGCCCTCATTTCGATCCCACTGGCATACGGCCTAGCCACCCTGACACTCACCCACCTGATGATCGTCTCGGCGCTGCTGGGCCTATGCACCGTCTTCTTCGACGTCGCCTACCAGTCCTACGTGCCGATCATCGCGTCCAAACGCTCTATCGGCGCAGCCAACGGGCGCCTCGAAGCCTCCTACCAGGTGGGACACGCGGGTGGACCGGGCCTGGGCGGATGGCTCCTCGGTATCATCGCCCCTCCCCTGGTCTACCTGCTCACCGCCCTGACCTACGCGCTGTCTACCTGGGCCATCTGGCGCATCCGGGCCCCCGAGCCCACGCCTGCTCGCACCGGTGCCCCGCTCCTCGCGCAGATCCATGAGGGGCTCTCTTTCGTACGGGGCCAACACTTGCTCTTCCCGCTCTTTTCCTGCATCGCGGCCGCCGCCTTCGCGGGCGCGGGCGTCCAGGTGCTCCTGCCGATCCTCGTCCTGCGCACGCTGGACATGAGCGCTACCCAGCTCGGCCTCCTCCTGAGCATCGGGGCAATCGGCGGGATCCTCGGTGCGCTCACGCGCTCGGCATGGATTAAGCATCTGGGCATCGGGCGCACCATTGTCGTCACAAGCATCATCGGCGTCACTGTCCTAGCCGCCCAACCGGCAGCCGTTCACGCCCCCGCTGCGGCCGCAGCAATCATTGCGGTCTCCGGCATTGTCTCCTCCTATTTCCTCACCATCTACAACGTCACCCAGATGAGCCTGCGTCAAGAGATCTGCCCGCCCCACATGCTCGGACGCATGAACGCGATCTTTCGCTTTGCCGTGTGGGGCGTCATGCCGCTGGGTTCCCTCGCGTCCGGCGTGGCCGCCTCGTGGATGGGGGTCGAGGCCGCCATGTACGTCTTCATTGCTCTGGCGGTCGGCGCCAGCATCGCCATGGCCTTCACGCCGGCCGCCCGCATCCCGGGGGCCAGCGCCGACTCCGCCATCCCATAATGTGACGAGCTCACTGGCCTGTGGCGTGCCAACGCCGCTGCCTCCGCGATACCATAAGTGTGAGGAAAAACGCATGAGCCAAGGAGGCCACCATGAGCACCGCAACGTCCATCGTCGAGGCCCTGGGCGGTTGGGATAACATCTCCAATCTCGAAGCCTGCATCACGCGCATCCGCCTGGACGCGGCCAACACCGACCTCATTGACGAGGCCAAGCTACGCGCCGCAGGAGCCTTCGACGTCGTCATCGTGGGAGACGCCGTCCAGGTCGTCATGGGACCCGACTCCGAGGACCTCGTCGACGAAATGCTCGCCAGCCGGTGACCCTCTCCGTCCGCGCGCCCTTCGCCGCACACATCGTGCCCCTGTCTGAGGTACCCGACCCCGTTTTCGCCAGCGGCGTCGTCGGTGACGGCTGCGCGCTCCTCCCACTGGTCGCCACGGGGTGTTTGACCGTGCATGCGCCCGTCAACGGCGTCGTCACTAAGCTCAAACCCCACGCCGCGATCGTGACATCCACGAGCGGGGTGTCCATCCTCATCCACCTGGGCATCGACACCATCAGCCTGCACGGCTTGGGGTTCGCCGCCCTTGTCGAGGAAGGCGACGTCGTCGCTGCGGGCGATCCGCTCATCCACTGGGACCTCACCCCCGTGCGCGACGCGGAGCTCTCTCCGTGCGTGCCCCTGATCGCCGTCAGCCCGCCGGGCACCGCCGTCAGTCTCGAGGCGCGCCCCGGGCAGGTTCCGGTGCTCACCCCACTCTTCACGGCCTCGGTTCCCGCGTAAGGCGGCGCCGCCCCGCCACCGATACCAGCCAACCACACGGAAAACCCCGCAGCCCATCGGCCGCGGGGTTTCACCGTCTCTTGTGAGCTCTCAGCGCACCATCCCCGTCAGCAGGGAGAAGAGCGACGTCAGACGCTCGTTGGAGGGCAGGTCCTCGATGAAGACCTCCTCACCATCAGAGTCGCACAGCGGCACGCACCAGTTCGGGTACTGATCCGCGCCAGTGCCCGGCATGTTCTGCGGACGCACATCCCCCACCGCATCCACGAGGGAAGCGACGACGAGCTTGGAAGGAGCCTTCGCCACATAGCGGTACAGGCCCTCGACCATGTCGCGCTCGCTGGGCTCCGCACCATCGATGCAGCCGTACTCGTGCAGACGCGCCGCGACCTGATCGAGCTCGAGGCGATCCGCCGCACGCACAGTCTCGATATCGTCGGTCAGCAGGCCGAGTTCGCTACGCAACGTCGTCTGGATACCGCGGATGTAGCCGAGGGTGGGCGGCAGGTCGTGGATGTTAACGGCTGCAAGTGCGCGGTCGCGATAGTGCTCGGGACGCAGCGGCCAACCGCCGTACTCCTTCTCAAACCATACAACGGAGGTGCCCAGGACGCCACGGTCACGCAGGTAGTCGCGCACCCACGGCTCGACGACGCCGAGGTCCTCGCCGATAACGACTGCGCCAGCACGCTGGGCTTCCAGCAGGATGACACCCATCATGGCCTCGTGGTCGTAGTACACGTAGGTACCCTGGGTGGCGGCGCAGCCCTCCGGGATCCACCACAGGCGGAACATGCCCAGGATATGGTCGATACGCACGGCACCGGCGTTGGCCAGAGCGGCACGGACCATGTCGCGCAGCGGCGTGTAGCCACTCTCCGCGAGAGAACGCGGCGACCAGGGCGGCTGGGACCAGTTCTGGCCCTGCTGGGAGTAGACGTCCGGCGGGGCACCCACGGTCATTCCCTTAGCAAAGAGCTCGGGACGGCTCCACTTTTCCGAGCCATAGGCATGAACACCGACGGCCAGGTCGGCCATGATACCGATCTCCATGCCGACCTCACGCGCCACCTGCTGGGCGTGTGCCAGCTGCTCAGAGGCGATCCACTGGCACCACTCGAAGAAGTTCACGCGGTCGGCAAGTTCCAGACGCTCGAGTTCAACGCGAGGCGAGGAAGAACGCTCGAGGTCCTCGGGGAGCTCGATCGTGCCCTCACGCTCCACGAGAGCGCACCACAGCGCGTAGTTGGACAGCTCGGACCCGCCTTCTTCGACAAAGTGATCGAACTGGGACTGGCGGTGGTAGGAGCGCGACGCGGCGAAGACGATTTCAAGTGCCTTGCGCTTGGCCTCCCACGCGCGATCGCGATCAATGAGGTCCTCGCGGCTAGCGAACTGGCGGGTTTCGTCGCGCAGCTGTTCGATGGCCTGGCGCGAGGCCTGTGGCAGCGAGGCGTATTCCTCGATGGACTCCGGACGGATGTAGATCGGGTTGACCCAGCGACGAGACACCGGCAGGTACGGGGAAGTCTCCAGCGGAGAAACCGGCTGCGAGGCGTGCACGGGGTTGATGAGAAGGAAGTCTGCTCCCTTGTCCGCGCACACGGCTGCCAGGTCGGCCAGGTCAGTGGCGTCACCAATCCCCCAGGAGGAGGATGAGCGCGTCGAGTAAAGCTGGGCATTGACGCCCCACGCGCGGCGCGACGACTCCAGGATCGGCAACGACAGCGTGTTCGGGACGACGATGAGGGTCGCCGACTCCACGCGCCCACCTTCGACGGTGGCGACGAGGCGATGCCAGCCAAGCGGAACCCAGTGCGGAACATCGAAAGTCGCTCGCCCCACGAGCTGGCCGTCGATCATGCGCGGGGGCACGTAGCGATCAATCTGCTCGCACATCCCCTTGCGTCCGTCTTCCAGGACCCACTGGACGTTGACCCACGCGCCGTCGGGCACGTGCACGGGGAACAGGTAGCCGCCACCTTCGCGGGCCACGATGGTCGGAGGAATGGTCCGCCGCCACTCGCGTTCCTCGGTCAGTTGCATCGCATGGTCGACGTCTCCCACCGTGGACGATTCGTTGAGGGGAAGGCCGAGGGCTCCGAGAACCTTGAGAAGGGTCGGGGCACCAACACCCACCCAGTTCCCATACCAGTCCCAAAAGCCGGTGGCGACGCCGTTAGCATCGGCGATACGTCGCAGCTGGTCGATATTTTCTGATGCGGGCGAATGAATATCCACGGAAACAGAGCTCTCTACGTTGGGGGCTAGGGACAGTTTTAAGTTTATGCGTGCGCTGGCTGTGACATAGCATTCGCAGGCGTGTCATCGGCCACGGATTCGAGGGACGCGATCATCGCCTGGGCAATATCGTCGGACGTTGCCCCACACACAATCTGCACGACGTCGCCGGAACGGACGACCGCCAAGACGCCGTCGACGCGCAGTGCGGCCTCATCAACCGCCCGCTGAGTCTTTACCTGAACACGGATACGCATTGTGCAGGGTTCGATCTCAACAATATTGAGGTGTCCACCCAGCGCGTCGATGAGCGCTTTCGCAATCGTCATCGGAGCCCCTTTCACGCCGTTACTATTTTGCGATTCGAGTCACATACTAAATGTGACCTGCGCAAAAGGCAAGTGGTGTCCGCTACACGGCCACGACGCCTCTGAAGCCGTCAGCGCTCCACAATTCCAACGAACACCCATTATTCACGGGCAGTTGGATTGTCGGCGCACAGTTAGCACCTAACACAAGCGGGACTTTCGACCCGTGACGAAGGCGTAGGAGCAAGCACGCCACGGCCTCGTCACGACACGAGGTGAGGGGGAGGACCCTACGACCCTCCCCCTCACCTCGCTTGCAGCGTCAGTCGCGCGTCAGCTTGCGATGGGTGACGCGATGCGGATTCGCGGCAGCCTCGCCCAGGCGCTCGACCTTGTTCTTCTCGTAGGCCTCGAAGTTGCCCTCGAACCAGTACCACTTGTCGGGATGCTCCTCGGTCCCCTCCCACGCGAGGATGTGGGTGGCGACGCGATCCAGGAACCAACGGTCGTGCGTGACAACGACGGCGCAACCGGGGAAAGCCAGGAGGGCGTTCTCCAGCGAGCCGAGGGTTTCGACATCCAGGTCGTTGGTCGGCTCGTCCAGCAGGAGCAGGTTGCCGCCCTGCTTGAGGGTCAGGGCCAGGTTCAGGCGGTTACGCTCACCACCGGAGAGGACGCCCGCGGGCTTTTGCTGGTCCGGCCCCTTGAAGCCGAAGGCCGAGACGTAGGCGCGCGAGGGCATCTCAACATTGCCGACCTGAATGAAGTCGAGGCCGTCGGAAACGACCTGCCACAGGGTCTTGTCGGGGTCGATGCCGGCGCGCGACTGGTCGACGTAGCTGATCTTGACGGTCTCGCCGATCGTCAGCTCGCCGCCATCAAGAGGCTCAAGGCCGACGATCGTCTTGAAGAGCGTGGTCTTGCCGACGCCGTTGGGGCCAATAACGCCCACGATGCCGTTACGAGGCAGCGAGAAGGACAGGCCGGAGATGAGCGAGCGATCGCCGAAACCCTTCTGCAGGTTCTTAGCCTCAATGACGACATTGCCCAGGCGCGGGCCCGGCGGAATCTGGATTTCCTCGAAATCGAGCTTGCGAGTGCGCTCAGCCTCCGCGGCCATCTCTTCGTAGCGAGCCAGACGGGCCTTCGACTTGGCCTGGCGGCCCTTGGCGTTGGAGCGAACCCACTCAAGTTCTTCCTTCAGGCGCTTGGCCAGCTTGGCATCCTTCTGGCCCTGGACCTGCAGACGCTTCTCCTTGGTCTCCAGGTAGGTCGAGTAGTTACCCTCGTAGGGGTAGAGGTGACCGCGGTCGACCTCGGCGATCCAGCCGGCGACGTGGTCAAGGAAGTAGCGGTCGTGGGTCACGGCGATAACGGCACCCGGGTAGGAGGCCAGGTGCTTCTCGAGCCACAGGACGGACTCGGCGTCCAGGTGGTTGGTGGGCTCATCGAGCAGGAGCAGATCGGGTGCCTCGATGAGGAGCTTGCACAGCGCGACACGGCGACGCTCACCGCCCGACAGGACGGAGACCGGCTGGTCCGGCGGGGGGCAGCGCAGGGCGTCCATCGCCTGGTCGAGCTGGGAGTCGATATCCCAGGCATTGGCGGCGTCGATCTCGGTCTGCAGCTTGCCCATCTCATCCATGAGGGCATCGAAGTCGGCGTCCGGGTTCGCCATCTCTTCGGAGATCTCGTTGAAGCGGGCGAGCTTGCCGAAAATGTCGGCGGCGCCCAGGCGCACGTTCTCGATGACGGTCTTCGTCTCATCGAGGACGGGCTCCTGCATGAGGATACCGACCGAGTAGCCGGGGGTCAGACGAGCCTCGCCGTTGGAAGGCTCATCGAGTCCGGCCATGATCTTCAGGATCGAGGACTTACCGGCACCGTTGGGGCCGACCATGCCGATCTTGGCGCCCGGGAAGAACGCCATGGTGACATCGTCGAGGATGACCTTGTCACCAATGGCCTTGCGAGCCTTGATCATCTGATAAATAAACTCCGCCACGTTACTCCGTTCGGGTGGTTCGGGGCGCGCACGCGCGCGCGGGTTTCCTCCTATGGTAGCGACCCAGCACGGACGAGGTCATAGCCCGAGGCGACGCGTGCGTCGGTGATCCTCATCTCAGGGCCAAATTACGCGGGTTTCATGCCTTCCGCGCAGTCCCGCGCATCGTGCTTGGTTACGCCTCCGTAGTGATTTGTCGAAAACTATTGCAATTTTTTAAGAAATACGTGCATCTCTTCGAGTTTTAAGACAAACTTTTAAGTACTGGGGTGCCTGGGCACCTCCATCAAACACGGCCACCCACAGGAAGGAGCGAACTTGAAAGCCCCCACGCGCATCTCCATCGACGCGGCGCATGCCCCCGTCTATCACATCTCCGACACTTCCTCGACACTCGACGTGGCCGCCTCACTCCTCGCAGACACCGCCACGCCCACTCCCCACCTGACGACCATCATCGCCGATAGTCAAAGTGCGGGACGAGGGCGCCTCGGACGCTCCTGGGTCACTCCCCCCGGCCAAGCACTCCTAGCATCCACGATCGTCTCACTCCCCGCCTCCCTGCCCACCGACGCGCTCGGATGGATCCTTCACGCCTGCGCACTGGCCGTGCGCGACGCCCTCGCCGAGCGGCTAACGCCCCTCGGCCACGCGGTCACTCTCAAATGGCCCAACGACGTCCTCGTGGACGGCGCACGCAAAATCTGCGGCATGCTCGCCCAACTCGCCCCGGCCTCGTCCCCCTTCACCACCACCGTCATCCTCGGATATGGCGTCAACATCGCCCAACAGGCCGGGACCATGCCCACCGCCCAAGCCACCTCCCTGTACGCAGAAGGCGACGCCGCCGCCGGCGAAGACCCCACCGACGTCTCCTACCGCCTCCTCGAGGCGATCCTGACCGGGCTCGACGCGCGCATCCGCGCCCTCATCGCCCACGGCGACGCCGCATCCAGCGGCCTTCACGCCGAGGCCGAGGCAGCAATGCCGACAATCGGCACCCGCGTCGTGCTCGCCAGCCCCACCGACGCACACGCAACACCCGCGCTCGAAGGACTCGCTACCGGG
>ERZ773207.316-NODE-316-length-17553-cov-13.643788_pt1 | contig 17553 bp, 11 predicted proteins | sample MGYA00580997_ERZ773207 | MGnify/ENA primary metagenome ERZ773207 (study PRJEB29015, sample SAMEA2738170) | human oral metagenome | biome: human oral; feature: human-associated habitat; material: saliva | place: China | collected 2239 ... | reverse complement strand
GTTCGACTGAAAATCGAAAGGTCACCGGATCGACGCCGGTCGGAGCCACCAGCAATCCCCGAAGCATTAGCTTCGGGGATTTTTGGTTTTACGGCGCGGAGCGATGCCTGAGATACGTATCACGTTCTCTTTCCTCTCTTACTTCACCCACCGACTGCCCACACATCTCTCAAACGTATCTGAGGGGCAATCACGGCAGATACACCTAGTGTGATGTTGAACAACCTATACTTCTGGGTTCATGTCTCCCCCTCCTGCCTAATACGAACAACCCCACGTGAGTGGGGGCGACATCTCAACGGAGATTGGCGACCGATTCCCCGCTGGTCATCCCCGCATGGGCGTGGAAAACGGGACTATTGGATACATGGTGTTGCCGTGATGTGTCGCTAGATGTCAGGCCCGCGCGTGGTCCGGCGCTACGCTCGTTGTTTGCGCTGTGGCCACGGGGCATCAGCTTTGGACCTGGCCACCGTTGGGCACTGGAGCTGCACTCTCGTGCCCTGTGCTACCCGGTGTCTGGGTGGTTTGGGGGTCGTGGTGACATGAGGAGCGTCGAATCGGCACATCGTCGGCACGAGTAACTCTCATAAGGGACGTGCCGCCCAAAGTGCAGACCACCTCGCCGAAAAATGGCGCAAATGTGCTGTTTTGGGTGAGGCGGTCTGCGATTTGAGCGAATCCGGGAACGCAACGCCCCTGTGCACCCTCCCCCTCCATCCGGGCTACCACCAGCAGCCCTGCGACACCCTCCACCCACGGGTCTGTGCAGGATCCTGCCCGCAGTTTCAGCTAGCTCACGTCGTGGGCTTCATCCGATGTTCGAACCACCTGTTCGTTTCCCCTCCTCCCCTCGCCCCAACCTGGCCACCGAAGCCTGAACCGAGGTCCGCCAGGCATACACCCCCCTGACGACGACGGCCAAGGAGCCAGGCCACGAACTCATCAAGGTGCTTGGCCGCGGAATTAATGCGGCTGACCTGGCTGAAATTGCGCGGGGAGCAACGCCATCGCTGCGCCCCTGACACTGCATGCCCATACCTGGTCATCACTCGCCCGCACACCGGACATGTGGGAGTATTCATACCTCCACGATGAAACAACCACTTTCAATACAGACTTCCCGCACCGGCAAGCCGAAAAGTCACCCTTCCAGCAACACGCGGTGTCCTATACCCCTGAAAGCGATCTGCTGGATTGGGGGTTCCGCATGGCGCAGGGTTCATCCCTGCTCACGCGGTGAACACGCATAACGCGGCGAGGGTGACCCGCCTGCCCGGGGATCACTCCCAGGTGGGCTGGCTGCCACCCTCATGCGCACCGCATCACTATTCCGAGAAGGACTCATCCCTGCTCACGCGGGGAATACGTGATCCCATGCCCGTCGGCCACGGTGATCGCAGGATCATCCCCACTCACGTAGGGAATACATCGCCTGGTTTGCGCAAACATCACGCATCTCAGGCAGATTATGGAAGCATGGTTGAATGCCTATCCCTAAACTACTCCTCCCATCGCACTCCCACAACCAAGGAAGCACGACTAGAAAGTCTTGTCAGACACAGATGTGAGCGGCTGCAAGCACGTCAGACATCCAACCACTGAAAGCAGCTTCCGCAGCGGCCAGACAATTTGTTCCCAGGACACTAGTTCCGTGGATCATCCAGGTATTGGGATTAGTTCCACTCATAAAACTTACTGCTATCATCAAATTTTAATGCAGAATCAATCAGTATTTTCATTGCATTCTTCTAGGCATCCTTACTTTGGCACACCAATGCACAGCTCACCAACCCTGGGAATCAATCACCAATCCCCTTTGATATACTGCCGACCGACCTCCCTGGACAGTGCTCACGGCTGGGAATCAATCACCAATCCCCTTTGATATACTGGGGGGTATCGCACGATGTGCATGATGTACGCTGGGAATCAATCACCAATCCTCTTTGATATACTGAAAGTCCCTGAGCACACGTCATCGTGGGGCTGGGAATCAATCACCAATCCCCTTTGATATACTGAAAAAATGGCCAACGAACGTGAGTCGCCGCTGGGAATCAATCACCAATCCCCTTTGATATACTGGGCGCGAAAATGAAGGGAAGTTCCTTCCGCTGGGAATCAATCACCAATCCCCTTTGATATACTGACTGCCGCCAGGACGTTGCGACGATGCGGCTGGGAATCAATCACCAATCCCCTTTGATATACTGACCGCCTCGGCATCCCCGACGCAATGTCGCTGGGAATCAATCACCAATCCCCTTTGATATACTGTTCCGTCTCCCGGCGGTCTCGCCTATCGGCTGGGAATCAATCACCAATCCCCTTTGATATACTGAGAACCCCGAATTTTCGGCAGAAAATAGCCGAAAACTCGGGGTTTTTGGTTAGAAAATCATGAGCTGTTCGGGTGCTCCAGCCTCCTTCCGAGGCTTCGCGTTATCAAAACGAAGCCCCGTCGCCCACTGTCGATCCGTCAGAGCAAGCACCCGCACCTGCCCGCCCTCCGGCAGATGAGTTTTGATCGCCCTCAGCGTTGCATGGTCCTGTCCACCCGTCGGCCAGTACTTCACGTACACGCTGAACTGAACCATACAGAACCCCCAATCCAGCAGATCATTCCGGAAACGCGTCGCCTCACGACGCTGTTTCTTCGTCTCCACCGGGAGATCGAACATCACCAAGCACCACATCGCGTCATTCGCCATCTCAGTCACCCATGCCAACCCGCGATGGCCCCTGCCACGACGCCACCTGAAGGCGATCAATATCCCCTTCGATATAGCGCCCAAAAGACTGAGCAAGCGCCTCGGCGACAGCAGGAATCCCATGACCATCCACATCAAAACGCTGCGACGCAGCAGCGACCAGAAGCTGTTTGACCTCTCGATCCGAGGGGGAGGCCGTGGCGGGGAGAGGTAGCGCTACTTCATCGATTGCAGGTCGGAAAGGCTCAATCAGGTCATCGGCCAGCGCAAACGCGTTCCCGCGTCCCCGGTGGAACACACCGAGTGCCGGAGCGAGACCAGCTGCGAGAACGGCGCGCATGAGATGCCCGCGAAGCACCGCGTAGCCATAGTCCAGGCAGGCGTTGGCACCGATCAGCTGACCGGCCGCCGGCTGTCGCCCCACTCCCCGACCGAGCGTCCGCGACCAGTAGAGACGAGCGGCCTGAGCCTCAACGTTTCCGGGGTCGCCCGAGCGCACCTGGTCCGCGAGCGCAAGAAGCTCGCCGCTGCCTCGAATCTTCAGGTTCTCGAGAACGGATGCCTGGCCCTCAATTTTTGCGCGTACCAAGCGTGCCCACGCGTTCTTTTTCCGTGGCACCGAGACCTCTGCCTGCGCCCTGTGACGGGCTGCTACTCGTCCGTGATCCGACCACGAGTAGCAGCCGCCCTCTGGGATGCCTCTCCAGTCACAGAAGAGTACCGCGACATCCGCCTCAGACAGACGGTGGAGAACAGCGGCACTCAGGTTGACCTTCATGCCGATAAGGACAACAGCCAGCTCTGCGACGGGCAGAACCGTCGACACGCCTTCCTCGGGGCATACTTCCACGCCACCTCGCACCGCTCGCAAGTTCCCCTCGAAAGTACACAGGTCAACAACACGCCACTGCTCTGCCATGGGGAATCACTCCAGGGTCATGGATACGGGAAGCGACGCCGAAGAATGGTAGCGTTCCTCGCCCAGGCAATTTCGGCGAATGACACGAACCTGACCTGAGCCAAAGAGAACATTCGTCGCAGGAAGCCAACCAGGACTATCAGCAGTCTTTTTGATTGCTTCTGAAGTTGGTTCGACACTGAGTCGCTCAGCCTGCTTCTCATCAACAAACCCTTCTTTGGAAAGCAGTAGCGGCTTGAGTCGTAACTGAGTGCCATTCATGAAACCCGCCACGCGCCAGCTGGTCGCCTCTGGATACCGTGCGAGAGCTTCTCCAACAAAGCCATTGGAATACTTGCTGGTGTCAATCACAAGCTCGTCGCCTTCAACCAGCCAGCCGATCTGCGTTGCCGTCCCGTCGGCCAGTGCCTTGCGAATCTTAGGTTCCGCGGTTCGCATCGAGATGGTCGACGGCTTGAGCGGCGTCGTGAAAAGATCCCGATCCTTGAGGCGCAGCAGATCTACTTGGAAGACGCGCACCATCGCGTATGTGGTTTTCTTTCCGTCAATCCGGTAGATCCTCGCGTGGTGAATGGAACTCCCGAGCTCCACGTATCCGCCGCGGACCTTCAGACAAGCGGCAGAGGAACCGAAGAAGTTCACCAGCTCCGTCGGCCCCACGCGGGTTCCATTCACTGAGATCGTGCGCTGCGGGTTCTCGGGCAGACCCTTCTTCGGATCGAAGTCGGGGCACCGGGTGAGCGCGGTCCACAGGGCCGGAGTCTCAGCACGATCAATCAGTTCGACGGGCATGGCAGAACCGAGCGAGTGCTGCTCACCGTATCCCTTTGTGATGATCTGCTTCCCGTCCGGGGTCTTCGGCGGGCAGAACGAGCGCACGGTCGCGTCATGAATGACGCTCGAACCAACGCGCAAGCGGATATTTTCAACGAAGGGGATCGCATTGTCGCTCAGCGCGATGTTGAAAAGCTCAACACCGCTGAGCATCGACTCGCGCCACGACTCAAAGCGCTGCGAGGCTTCACCCGGTTTCCCATAGAAGTTCTTCCAGGTCTCCTCAACGCCCGTCAGGCGCTGCGCGTCGCGCATGTTGAGTCGCAGCGCCAGCGTCCGCGACACCGACGGGTTCATAAGCGCGATGACGAGCGCATCCATCGCATGGTGACGCCGATCGAATCGGGTCTTGCCTCGGCCACCGATCAGGTTGACTCGGTTCTCGAAGCCCGAGGCCTTACGAGCCTCGGCGGTCAGCTGTCCTCGGTAGACACCCACCGAAGGCACCGACTCCTCGCCTCGCGAGCGGTAGAACCCCTCGATGCGAGTGCGCAACTCGACAGCCATCCAGGCGACGGATTCCATGGAACGACCGTCGAACTCCTGGTCCGGCTTCTTCGACTTGAGGCGCGCACGGACTTCGCGCTGCAGCTGCTTGAACTGCTTAGAGGACACGCCGTTGTCGCGCTGCCACATATTGACGCGCTCGAGCGCACCCGTCAGGGACACTCCCTGATTCGCCTTGTCTGACGATGCCCACACGGCAAAGGGAATCTTGCCCTTCATGTGGTTGCAGGTACGGCACACCGCAGCCAGGTTGGAGCGGTCGTTTGTCGATGAACCATCCGCACGCGGAACAATGTGGTCCATTTCCGCGGTCGTATACGTGATCGGCGCTCCGCAGTACAAGCACTGGCAGTTCTGCCGTTGCAAGGCGAAGTAACGAATCTGGTCCGAGCGATGCACCTTTCCAGAGAGCTTAAGCTTTGCAGCCATCTCAGCGACAGCTGAAGCGTTCGCCTTGCGTCGCTTCTCGTTCTCGCGCATGAGTTCACGAGCGACCCGCTCAGACCCGAGTCCATCGCGCGCATGCTCGATATTGATGACTGTCGGCTCACCCCAGCGTTCAGTGGCAGCATGCAGCCACCTGCTGACCTGCTTGAGGACACGATCAACCGCCGGGTTCCCCGTCGGCGCTCCAATCGGTTCTACGGCCGGCTTCCAGTCGTCAGAGACCTTGAATTCAAGACGCCGGGCAGTGTGCAGGTCGACGCCCTCGGAGAGCATTCGGGCCGTCAAGCGACGCAGGGAATCCAACGAATACGCGGCTCGTCCCTGCGGAAGCGAGATTTTCTCGAACTCGAGCTGATCATCCTCAGTTGCCTGCTCGAGCAGCTCGGCGACCGCGTCGTTAACATCGGTCCCATCCTCGGATCCACCGGAGTTCGAGAACGCGTCCACCATGTAGCCGCGCTGTTCGTCGTCTGCTTCCTTCCACCACTCCTTCAGCCACTTGACCTTGCAGGCCATGATCTTCTCGGTGGTGACGTCCGTTGGAGGATTACGAAGGACGGGCGACCCATCGAAGGATGCCTTCGCGGTGCCACGCAGGTCTGATCGCTCAATCTTAAGTTTATCTGCCAGGTCCTGCCAGGTGATCTCCTGCTTGAGGCTGACCTGATTAATGAAGTCGACAAGGTCCTCGAGTTCGTCGGGGGTCAGCGGACGCTCCTTACGTCCCTCTCGAATACGCAGGTTAGCCAGCACACTCACGATGCGGAACTTCTGGAACGCAGGATGGGCTTTCTCAGCGCGCACATGCTTGCCCTGCCCCGGCAGTTCATCGTAGCCAACCAGACCACGTTCCTTCGCGCTGCCCTTCGGAGACTTCGCCTCAAAGACCACCCTGATGAGACGATCTCGCTCTGCGGGAGCAATCTTCTGCACGTCGCAGATCCGACGAATCTCCTGCGCATTATCGCTCTGGTGAAGTTTGCCAGCCAGGATCCCCTTGGGGCCTCTGAGCTTCGGAGTGCCGGCACGGCCCACGTAGTCGGGATGCGCCAGGTAGGCATCCACCAGCTGCCCCGGAGTCGCATCAGCCGGGAAAGCCCTCCCCAGCTCCTCACTAATACGATTGTTGAGCCCCTTGAGGAAGTCGCTCGGCTCGGAGGGCTGCAGCAGCGTCTCCACCTTCGCGTAGGGGTTGCGCCATCCACGATGACGAGCGATGTGTCGCAGCGCGATCGAGAGCGCTTCCTTGCGCTTCTCCTCGTCCGCGATGTAGCCCTCCAACAGGCCTGCACGCACGTGCCACGGCTCTCGAGGATCCTTGAAGGAAGTGAGATCGGGTAGAGGCCAGCCGAATTCCTTGGACAGAAGACGATCAAGATTCACGAGGCGCTGGTGCCGCGTGCGGTAAAGGCGACGCGTCCGGCGGGCGACACCGGCGGTGAGCTTTCGACTCTTAGCTGCCTTGTTCTCGTTCGGGTCGACGCCGGCGTCGTGGATGAACACCATCGAATTAAGCAGCCGAATTGGCTGGTCATGCTGGTCGACCTCGACCGCGCAAAAACCAACAGACTTGAGGCCGACGTCGATGCCGACCCGGTAGCGAACACCCTGGACATTTGCTGAGGAATCAATCATGGATACATAGTGTCACACCCCACACACATTTGCGCTCATTTCACAAAATACCGGGCGTTTCGCGAGGAAACGCCCGGTGGAGCATTCGGGGCCGCTAACGAGTCGACCCTTACTGAGAATCAATCGCTTACAGCGTATCACCACACAACACGCGACGCAAGCCACATTGCGAGTAAGTTTCGAGCAACATCACCAGCTCCACTCCCATAGCTCCCGCGCGCCATTACGGCACAAACGACACGATCCTGAAACAATAGGGGCATGTCGAACGACTCGCGTAAAAACCTGCAGGGTACGGATGGCCAGAACGTGGCTGACTTGACGACCGCCGCTGCCGCGGTCGACGCTGCCGTCGAGGGAGCCACGGCCTCGTCGGCGACGGGCGCGCAGGACGAGGCCGTCCTGACTGACACTCAGCAGCCCCAGAACCCCCCGTACGCGCACAGCCCCCAGAGCGTTGCGCAGGCCCCCCAGTACCTTCCACAGCAACCGGCTCCTCGCCGGACGCAGAGTAAGGTCATGGTCGCGCCGGTGCCTGCGCACGTGCCCGCGACTGAGCCGCGCCCGTGGTACCGTTCACGCCGTTCGTTTGCGGCGAAGGGCGGCGGCGGCAAGGTCCTGGTCGCCGGCCTGGGCCTGACCTACACGGATCACGTGACGGGCACGGTCCTCCTGGCGAACGTGGACCTGGGTTTCCGCACGCGCACGCTGAGCGCGATTCTGGATCCGACAGGCCGCCGTGCTCGCGCCCTGTTCCTGATCCTTGCGGGCCTCGAAGAGCCGCAGGCTGGCCGCATTGTCGCTGCGCCGTCGCGTTCGTGGGTGGCACGCCTGGCGGGACGCATCGGCTCGGTGGCGCTGATCCGCATGGATTCTCCGCTGGATGAGACGCTGACGATCCGCCAGAACATCCTCGAACCCCTGTCGGCGACGGGTTCGATCGCGGACTGGGATAACCTGGTGGGGGCGCTCCAGGTGACGGGTCTGGCGCAGAGCGTTAATCAGTATCCCTCGGAGCTGACGCCGTGGGAGCGTTTCAAGGCGCTGATCGCTCGCGCGATCGTGTCCGGTGCGGAGGTGTTCCTCATTGAGGATCCGATTTCCCTGCCCGATGAGGCGCGCGCCGAGTTCGAGCCGCTCCTGAGGTCGCTGACCAAAGCGGGTTGCGCGGTCGTCGTCTCAACGCCGTCCCCGGAGCTAGCCGCCTCGACGGACCGTGCGATTCTGCTCACGAACAGTCGAGTGTCACTCGACGCACCGAACCCCACGCCCGTGATCATCGCGACGTCCCTGGAGGCCAACCCCGAGGATCAGAACACCCTCCGCGCATCGCTCCCCTCCCCCTTTGACGAGGTCGTGGCTGGCACCTCCGGTTCCGTTCCCTCATCGGTTCCCGTCCGCCGCTCGATTGGCGCGGCGACGAACGCTCAGGACTCGTCTTTTGACGAGGCCCCTGTGGACGAGACGGTACTCATTGCGCCGATTGAAACGAACGCTGGTTCAGCCGACAACGCGCCACTCCGCGACATCCCCGCGGTCGATTCTGAGGACCCAGCACAGACCGAGAATGAGGTCTCCGAGCTGGTCGTGCGCGCCCGCAAGATCCTGTCGGATCTGCCGGGTCCCATCGCACCGAAGGAGTAACGCGAGGAGTAGTGTACGGGTCACTGCGGGCCGCCTCTCTTCATGAGAGACTAGGCTTATCAGGCGAGCCGTCGCCTCGTTACCCCGCACGCGCAGGAGCCCCTATGACCCAGTCTATCCCCCAGCCCGGGCAGTACCCGCCGCCCGAGGCCCCCACGCAGCACGCGCCGCAGCACGCGACTCCCGCCTCCGAGGCACGCCCCAGCATTGGCAGCCTCGTCGCGCTGGTGACCAGCCAACTGTCGGGAATTCTGCGTGACGAGATCGAGCTCAATAAGACGAAGGCGCGCGCTTTCGCCGCCAAGAGTGGTAAGGGTGCGGGCCTGCTCATCACGGCCGCCGTTTTCGCGCTTTTCCTACTGGGTTGGACTCTCCACACGGTCGAGGTCCTCCTGGCCCTCGTGGTTCCGGCGTGGGCAGCGTCGCTGATTGTCGTCGTAATCCTGCTGGTCATCGTAGCGACCCTGGCTCTAGCGGGTAAGAACGCCCTCCAGAGCGCGCAGAAGCACCGTCCGGATCCGGCGGCATCGGTGGCCGCTACCAAGGAAGCTATCGAGAAGGGACTGGGCAAGTGAGCAACTCCGTTGACCCGCGCACCGTGACCGTCGGAGAGCGCGCCGCTCAGCCTTCTGGCCCGCGCACCGAAGCTCAGATCGAGGCCGACCTCGAGCGTCAGCGCGCCGAGCTGGCCGCCACGATCGATCAGCTCTACGCGCGCGTGCAGCCCGCCACCATCGCCCAGGAGGTGAAGGAGGAAGCCACCGTGCGCTTCGAGTCCTTCAAGGAGACCGCGTCCCTGACCCTGCAGGACGCCATCGGCGGCAACACGGAGGCCATCAAGAAGGTCGCCGTCGTCGCCCTGTCCACGGTGGGTGCCATCGGTGTCCTCGTCCTGCTGGCCACGCGTAAGCCGCGCCGCGCACGCCGTCAGGCTCGCCGCATCGGCCGCGAGGCCGCCAAGCAGACTCTCGCCGCGCTCGCGAAGGCCGACGAGGCCGTGGACGCCTGACTCGTCCGCCTTTCCGTGTGCTCCCCTCGCCCGGGCATCCCGCTCGTGCGAGGGGATTGCGCATCTGCGACCTTACAGATCAATCCGTAATACCGTTCACATGACGCTGCGCGTCACACATGTTTTCGGCGTGTTGTCGGGGATTCACCCCCTTCGAGTCAATCCGCTCTGCGCGCAAAAACCGATCCAAGGTGAGGTCAAGCCGTTCCATTAGCTATGATGGTCCCACGAAACATTTTGAACACCCAGGGAACCGCTTGATGCGGACCCGAACGACGCGGAGGGGGTCGACGCCATGGGGCGCGGCCGTCAAAAGGCTAAGCAGATGAAAGTCGCTCGGAAGCTGAAGTACTTCAGCCCCGACACCGACCTACACGCACTTCAGCGCGAGCTGGCGGATGAGGACTCGTACACGGCGAACACCGCTGTGGACGAGCCCGAAGAGGACGATGCAATCGACGACGACCTCTACTCGAAATACGCCGACTTCGCGGATATCCCGGCAGAGGATGACGACATCGACCCGAAGCAGCTCGATGAGTCCTTCTGGACGGGTGGTTCCTCCACCAAGTAACGGCTGAGCCATTCGGCGGACCGGCCCCGGTCCGCCGTTTTGGCGTACCCGAAGCCCGCCAACAGGCCACAGGTCTGCGCCCGTGCGCATCAGCGCACCGCGCACACGGCTGTGATGCGCACCCGCCGAAGCCTCCCGCTTGGCCGCGCCGAGGCCTCGTCCATCCCCAAGCGCAGCGGGGCCGAGGCTACCCGGCCCCAGCCCCGCACGCTCGTGCTCAGAGAAGCAGAAGAATCAGCCGAGGCGGTACTCGCCGTGCAGCAGCACGGCACCCGCCTGGACGCCCTTCGTGCCGGAGATGAGGCGCACGCCGGAGGAGTCCGCGCTCAGATCGGCCACGGACCCGAAACCAGCCACCGTACCGTCGGCGCCTGCCGACGTGACGGAGCCCAGGACCCATGCGGCCACCCCGGCCTCGTTGATCACGGCCAGGACCTCGGAGGCCACGGACGCGGAGACGACGGCGACCATGCCGACGCCCAGGTTCAGGGAGTCCTCCATGCCGACCCAGGTGACGTCGCCGCCGCGGCGCACCCAGTCGAACACGGCGGGGACGGTCCACGTAGAGCGGTCCACAGTGGCGATGACACCCTGGGGCAGGACGCGCGACAGGTTCGCGGCCAGGCCGCCGCCGGTCACGTGCGAGTAGGCGTGGATACCGCCGACCCCGAAACGCTCGACCAGGTCGAGGCACAGGCGAGTGTACAGGCGGGTGGGTTCGAGGAGTTCCTCGCCGAGGGTGCGGCCAAACTCGGCCACGTGGGACTCCAGCGACGCGCCGACGCGGGAGACGACTGAGCGCACCAGCGAGTAGCCGTTGGAGTGCAGGCCCGAGGAGGCCATCGCGATAACGACATCCCCATCGCTCACGCGCTCGGGACCCAGCAGCTTCGAGGCGTCCACGACGCCGGTCGCCGCACCCGCAATGTCGTAGTCATCGGGCTCCATGACGCCCGGGTGCTCCGCGGTCTCACCGCCGATGAGGGGCGTACCCGTGGCCTCACAGGCCCGCGCGATGCCGGTGACGATGGAGGCGATACGCTCGGGGACCACGTGCCCGCAGGCGATGTAGTCGGTCATGAGAACCGGGCGCGCGCCGATCACGACGATGTCGTCGACGACCATGCCGACCAGGTCCTGGCCGATCGTGTCGTGCACATCCATGGCCTGCGCAATCACGATCTTCGTACCCACGCCGTCCGTGGAGGTCGCCAGGAGCGGCTTCTCCATGCCCAGCAGCGCCGACGCGTCAACCATGCCGGCGAATCCGCCGGTCGCGCCGAGCACGGTGGAGTCGTGGGTGGCGGCGACGGCGCTCTTCATCAGCTCGACGGCGCGGTCTCCCGCCGCCGTGTCGACGCCAGCGGTCGCGTAGTCAAGGGGGGTGTCGGTCATGGGTGGTGCCTTTCGCGGGTGGCGCTCGACGAGGCCATGTCTGGGTGATCGGGACAGTAACAAAGCCCGCGACGCGGGGGCGCGTCGCGGGCGTGGAGGTTAGCAGGGGGTAGCGTCGGGAGTTCCGGGCACGGGCGTCCCGGCGGGGATCGCCTCGGGGTATTCGCCGGTGAAGCAGCCCAAGCACAGGGAGGTCCCCTGCCCGGTGGCCGCGACCATGCCGTCGATGGAGAGGTACGCCAAGGAGTCGGCACCGAGGTGGGCGCGCACCTGCTCGACGTCCATGGAGGAGGCGATCAGTTCAGCGCGCGTCGGGAAGTCGATGCCGAAGAAGCACGGCCACAGGACGGGCGGGGACGAGATGCGCACGTGCACCTCGGCTGCCCCGGCCTCACGCAGCATCTTGACCAGCGCGCGCTGCGTATTACCACGCACGATGGAGTCGTCGATGACGACCAGGCGCTTGCCCTCGATGACTTCGCGCAACGGGTTGAGCTTGAGGCGGATGCCGAGCTGGCGCAGCGACTGCGTGGGTTCGATGAAGGTGCGCCCCACGTAGGCGTTCTTCACGAGGCCCTGCCCGAAGGGGATGCCGGCCTCCTGCGCGTAGCCGATAGCAGCGGGCGTACCCGAGTCGGGAGTGGGCATCACCAGGTCCGCCTCGATGGGGTTCTCCCGCGCGAGTGCGGCACCCATCTCGTGGCGCGCGGCGACGATGCGGCGTCCACCAATCGTCGTGTCAGGGCGGGCCAGGTACACGTACTCGAAGACGCAGGTGTTGGCTCGGCGCACGGCGAAGCGGCGCGAGTGCACGCCCGACGCGTCGATGGAAATCAGCTCGCCGGGCTCGATCTCGCGTACGACGGTCGCGCCGCACAGGTCCAGGGCAGCTGTCTCGGAGGCGACAACCCAGCCGGAGGCCAGGCGACCGAGCACGAGCGGGCGGTAGCCATGCGGGTCACGCGCGGCGTACAGCGTGTTCTCGTCCATGAAAACCAGGGAGAACGCTCCCCTGATGCGCGGCAGGACCTTCAGGGCGGCACCGACGAGGGGCGCAGGCTCAGGATCGACCACCGCCGAGGCCGAGGTCGCTTCGTCCCCCTCCTTGTCGCCGGGCGTGACGGCGGGTGTCGCGATGAAGGGGGTCGGACCGGGGATGCGGTCGGCCATGCCGAGGAGCGCGGTCACGAGGGAAGTGTCGGTGGAGGCTCCGCGCTCGAAGTCTTCGCCGTCGTCGGCGATTTCGGCGGCCAGCTCACGCAGCTCAACCGTGTTGGTGAGGTTGCCATTGTGGGCCAGGGCGAGCGTGCCCGTGGGGGTGGGACCCAGCGTCGGCTGGGCGTTGCGCCACACGTCCGCGCCGGTCGTCGCGTAGCGAACGTGTCCCAGCGCGATGTGGCCGCGCAGGCCCTGGAGGGACTGCTCGGAGAATACCTTGGAGACGAGTCCCTGGTCCTTGTAGACGAGGATCTGCTTGCCATTCGAGGTGGCGATACCAGCACTCTGTTGGCCTCGGTGCTGGAGAGCATAGAGGGAGAAGTAGGTCAGGCGGGAAACATCCTCGCCCGGGGCCCATACCCCGAAGACGCCGCAGTGATCGTGCGGGTGATCGTCTCCGAAGAGTTCCTGGTCGGACAGTGTCATGTCTGGCTGCGAGACGGGAAGCACGATCTCACTCTGACACACTTTTTTACAGCTCGTGGCACATATCCACGTTGTGGCGAGCACATCTGTGCCTCCACGCAGGCCACTCGGCGCGTAATTGCGCACGCTTTACCGGGGAATTCGGTCGCTTGCGGATCGAGATGACACAATGGAGTGCAGAAAAACAGAGGAGGAAACGTGGCCAATCCAACGCTGAGCGCCATCATGTGGGGACTCGCCCTGCTGGTGAGCGCTCTGGCCATCCTGTCGTTCGCGCGAGGCCTGACTCACATGTGGCGCACGGTCTCGGCGGGAACGCCAGATCCGGGGCGCCTGCGTCCAGTCGGCAAGCGAGCGTGGGGCGTCGTCTCGGCGGCCCTCACCCACCGCGAGTTCAAGGGCCGCCCCTGGATCAAAGCCGCCCACTGGCTCGTCATGGTCTCCTTCCCGATCCTCTTCCTCACCCTGGTCACCGGCTACGCGCAGCTGCGCGTCCAGACCTTCACCCTGCCCTTCCTCGGCCACTTCGCGCCGTGGGAGTGGCTGACCGAGGTTTTCGCGTGGGGCGGCCTGGCCGGCATCATTCTCCTGATGAGCGTGCGCCAGCGCGCCGGGCGCGGCACAGCCGCCGAGGCGGCACTGTCCAACGATGACCCCGACGGTGCTGCCGCCGCGGCCGACCCGAACGGCACCCCGCCCTCGTCCCTGACCAAGCCCCACCCGCGCGACTCCTCACCGCGCGGCCTGGCCTCCCGCTTCCTGGGTTCGACCCGCTGGCAGGCGCTCTTCGTTGAGTGGGTCATCCTCATCGTGTGCGCGTGCGTCGTGGCCCTGCGCGGCCTCGAATACGCGCTCTTCAGCGTCACACCGGGCCTCGAGGCCCACGCGAGCGCGCTACACTTCCCGCTCACTGCCTGGCTCGGCGCGCTCTTCGTTGCCGCAGCATCCTCCTCGGCCGCGTCGCTCGCGAACGCAATCGTCCTGGTCAGCGCGCTCAAGGTCATCACCTCCATGACCTGGCTGACGGTCGTCGGCATTCAGACCGGCATGGGCGTCGCGTGGCACCGCTTCGTCGCGATCCTCAACCTGTACACGCGTCGCAACGCCGACGGTACGAAGTCCCTAGGACCGGCTGACCATATGCTCATTGACGGCAAGCCCGTCACCAGCGAGGACGACTTCGATGATCTCCCCGAGGACACGGTTCTCGGCGTGGGCACGGTCGACGACTTCTCGTGGAAGGCGCGCCTAGACCTGTACTCGTGCACCGAGTGTGGCCGCTGCCAGGAGCTGTGCCCCGCGTGGAACACCCAGAAGCCCCTCTCCCCCAAGCTGCTCATCATGGGCCTGCGCGACCACATGGAGTCCGCCTCCAACGTGCAGATCGTCGAGCAGGAGGAGGGACACCAGAAGCTGGGCGACGGCGAGGTCCTCCTCGACAAGGGCGTGCCGGCCTCGCCGCACTCCTTCGACCTGGTCTCCGCCCTGTCCCTGTCGGGCGCGACCGGCCCCGAGGGCGTCTCCGCGGTGACCGCTCCCCTGGTCCCCGAGGTCGTCTCCGAAGAGGTCCTGTGGGACTGCACGAACTGCGGCGCCTGCGTCGAGCAGTGCCCCGTCGACATCGAGCACATCGATCACATCCTCGACCTGCGCCGCCACCAGGTCCTCATGGAGGGCGCGTTCCCCCGCGAGCTGGGCCGCGCGTTCCGCGGCATGGAATCCAAGGCGAACCCCTACAACCAGGCGGCTCGCAAGCGCATGGATTGGGCGAAGAAGCTCGACTTCGACATCCCCGTCGTCGGCGAGGACATCGAGGATGCCTCGCAGGTCGACTACCTGTTCTGGGTGGGCTGCGCGGGTGCCTACGACGACACAGCGAAGAAGACCAGCGCCGCCGTCGCCGAGCTGCTACACACGGCGGGCGTATCCTTCGCGGTCCTCGGATCGGGCGAGTCCTGCACGGGCGACCCAGCTCGCCGCGCCGGCAACGAGGCGCTCTTCCAGATGCTGGCCGCCCAGGCGATCGACACGCTCACGGAAGCCAAGCCCCAAAAGATTGTTGTCTCCTGCGCGCACTGCTTCAACACAATCGCAGGCGAGTACCCGGAGCTGGGCGGGCACTTCGAGGTCGTCCACCATACGCAGCTCCTCAACCGCCTCGTGCGAGACGGCCTGCTCACGCCGGTGCCCCCCACGGCCTCGACTGCGTCCGCTGCCTCCGCGAGCGAGGACGCCACGGACGAGGCCGGGGCGGGGACCGCGGGCACGGCTCCCTCCGTCGGCACACCCCTGAAGGTCACCTACCACGACGCGTGCTTCCTGGGACGCCACAACCGTATCTACGAGCCGCCGCGCGAGCTCGTGGGTTCCCTGCCGAACGTGGAACTCGTCGAGATGCCGCGCAACCGCGACCGCGCGATGTGCTGTGGCGCGGGCGGCGCGCACGCCTGGTTCGAAGAGACGCGTGGGACCCGTATCGCAGACGCTCGTATCGTCGAGGCCGCGTCCACGGGCGCGGACGTCGTCGCGACGGCCTGCCCCTTCTGCTCCCAGATGCTCGGCTCCGCGTCGGGCACGTCGGCTGGTTTCGTTTCCTCCGACGCCACCGACCGAGGCACCGAGGGCACCTCGACACCGGCACGCGGGAAGCTCCCGGAGGTACGCGACGTCGCCGTCATGCTGCTCGAGGCCGTGAAACGCGGACAGTAACCGATGCACGCACGCTGATGGCGAAAGGGCGGCCCCGCAGAAACACCTGCGGGGCCGCCCTCACGCACACCTGTTGAAAAGCCGAAGCTATGTACGCGACCTACTCATCTTCGTCGGAAACATCTGCCAAACCGACCAGGAAGCCGTCCTCGTCGATGACGTTGCCGCCCACGAGGGTCGCAATCAAGCCCGCAGCCTTCTCGACCTCCTGCGCCGAACGTAGACGCTCGCGGCGCGCGGTGCGGCTCATCGTGTTCGTGCCAGGCGTGGGGGCCAGGCCGGAGAGCCAGCGAACCTGATACTCGATGATCGCGCCCGCCGTCCACGGCTCCCAGCGCAGGACGCGCGGAGGCGAGGGGACCGCGTGGACCTCGACCATCATGTCGGAGTGGTGGCCGATCGGGCACATGAGCGCGTAACCATCGACGACCTGCGGCTCGTTACGCTGGGCCTCCAGCTCCTCGCGGGCCTTCGCGATCTTCGAGGCGATATCCTCGCGGACAGGACCCAGCTCGGCCTTCAGCTTCTCGATCTGCGCGGCCTGTGCGGGGGTCAGCGCCGGGGCTTCGGGGACGATGTCGCGCGCGTCCTTCATCTGCTCAAACCCAGCGCGCTCGCGCATAGCGGACAGCAGGTCCTCCGGGTTGATCCAACGCGGCGCGTACACCGTCAGGTTCACGGCCGAGTCCGCGTCGGGAACCATGACGTAGCCGCTGCCGGCCAGGCGCAAACCGCCCGCCAGGCGGCGCGCCATGCGGCCCAACGCCTCGAGCACGCGGTACTCCAGACCAACGGGCATGCCGTCGGGGAAGGCCTGCGCCCACTCCCCCATGACCGCGCTGGGTTTCTCCTCGGCGCGCGAGACCGGGCAGCGCAGGATCCACGCATGCGTCAGCAGGGACGGGGTGCCCAGCTGCGCGCGCGTCGGCTGATCCAGGGACCACGGGCCTTCAAGCTCAGCATCCGACGACAAGTGCAGGCGACCGGGCGCGAGCCAACCGGCGTCGTCCCACATGGAGATCGCGAGAGCCTCCAGCTCAGCCGGATCCACGGCCTCCGACACGAGGAACAGGTGGTGACCCAGGGCTTCCTGCATGTCGATGACGCCCGCAGGTTCGCTGACCTCAATGGCAGCGGCGATCGGCACGGCGGCCTCAGCGCTGGTGATCTCGCCGTCGGCGGCGATCTGGAACGCCGGCTCCTGGGTGGTACTCAGACCGATCAAGGACACGTTCGTCTGCATGATCGGGCTGCCCGTCGCGGACGTAAGGACCGAGTCCGCCAGGCTGGAGTGGGCACTCGCCATGCGTTCCTTGAAGGAACGCCTGACCGGCGAAGGCGGGGGCGGCGCATCGTTCCGGTTCGTGACCTGGCCGCGCGGGGCCATGCCGGGCAGCACGACACCCGTTATGACGCCCGTGCGCGTCGTGGTGCCCTGCTGACCGGCGGGCGGGGGCGGTAGCGTCGGGGTCGGATCCGCAGGTTCGGGCGGGGGCAGCGGGGTCGAGCCTGCGGGTTCAGG
>ERZ773207.314-NODE-314-length-17605-cov-14.207066_pt1 | contig 17605 bp, 11 predicted proteins | sample MGYA00580997_ERZ773207 | MGnify/ENA primary metagenome ERZ773207 (study PRJEB29015, sample SAMEA2738170) | human oral metagenome | biome: human oral; feature: human-associated habitat; material: saliva | place: China | collected 2239 ... | reverse complement strand
GGGGCGGGCGGCGACGCGATGGCCGCAGGCGCCACGAGCGCGAGCGCGCACGCCCCAGCGAGCGCAAGCAGCGCCACTGGTTTCTTCGGTGTCATAGTCGTAAAACTCCCATGTGTTGATGGAAAACCGATGGGGTGTCATACAAAGTTCAACCCATCGGTCATAGTCTCGTAGGGTACACGACACAACAAGGGGTCTTCGTCAGCGTTCCACGGGCTGACAAGGGGCCCGTCCATAAACGAGGCCTGGGCCCGGAAACACTGTCATCACAGCGTTTCCAGGCCCAGGGGGTGTGTCACGAAGGAGCTAGCAGGTCACTTGACCCACACGCCAGAATCATCGAACGTGTACTGCTTTCCGTCGATCGATTGCGTACCGGTGTACATCGAGCCGTCGGAGCCCATGTAGTACCAGCGGTTACCAACCTTGACCCAGCCGGTCTCCATGGCACCGGAGTTGTTCAGGTAGTACCAGCGGCCTCCACGGTTCAGCCAGCCGGTGTACATGTAGCCATCGGGGCCGAAGTAGTAGTAGCGGTTGCCGATGAGGTACCAGCCGCTACGCAGGTAGCCGCTGCCGTCGTTGCACACGTACCACCAGCGCGCTCCGTCGCCAACCCAGCGGCCGGACTTGTAGGGGGTGCACACGCCCGTGCCGGGGTTGCCACCGTTGCCGGTGCCGGGCTGGTCGCCGGTGTTGCCACCGTTGCCGGGCTGATCGCCGGTGTTACCACCGTTGCCGGTGCCGGGCTGGTCGCCGGTGTTGCCACCGTTGTCGCCGCCGTTATCGCCGGGCTGATCCGCACCGCCGCCGTTACCGGAGGACTGTCCCACCGTGGTGGCCTTGGAGTGGTTGAGGCCGTAGTCCCACGCGAGGACGTAGGGCTTGTTGTAGCCGCCGCCGCGAATCTCGCTCATGTTGACGGTGGCCTTGTAGCGGTAACGACCGTTGGAGTACGTCTGGTCGGCATCGTTACGGATGATGTCGCGGTAGATGTACTGGCCACTGTTCGGATCGTTCACGGTGAAGCCTGCCAGCGGCGACTCGTCACTGATCACGACCTCGAGGGTGGATCCACGCACCGTGGCGCTCTCGACGACCGGCGCCTTGGTGTCAACGCGGAAGTTGTAGGTGATGGACTGCTGGGTCGGAGACGGGCCGTCGTTGGTGGCGGCGATCGTCAGCGTGTACTTGCCGTCGGGCAGCTTCGAGTACTTGTAGTCGTTGAGGTTGATCGAGCGCGACTCGTGGTTTTCCTCAACCCAGCTCATGCGCTGCGCGTCGGAGTCGTACACCGACTTCCAGTTCTGCTTGGAGGTGAAGGAAGCGATGCTCTTGCCGGCCTCGTTCGCGTAGGTCGTGGTGAGCGTGTGGACGCTTCGCAGCGTGCCCGTGCGAGGAGCGATGGCCGTGGGCGCACCCGAGGCCGTGGAGCGGGAGATCACGTAGCGCTCGGCGTTGGGACGACCCTGACGGTCGCGGCCCTTGACGAGGGGGTTGTAGCCGAGGAGGTTACCGTTCGAACCGTTGTAGATGCCCGAGGACGCGGCGTGGCCGTCACCCTCGGAGACGAGCTGGTCGAAGATCGACGGCGTGCCCCAGGAGCCGTAGAAGCCCAGGTAGGGGACGGTCATGTCAGCCTGGCCATTCGTGCGCGAGGTGAAGCGCACGAAGCCGTCCAGGAAGGTGCCCGAGGGCGCGTTCTCGGAGACGTACTGAGCGAACTGGCTGCCGGGCGTGATGTCGATGCCAACGGTGGCCTCGCCCTTGGCGGGGACGGTCACGCTGTTCTTGGAGAAGGTGACGTTGACGCCCTTGCCGTTCCAGTCGCTGGACGTGCCGGTGAAGAGGCCGCCCGAGATGTTCTCGGACAGGGCCTGAGCGGACAGGTCGTAGGTCGCCGCCGTGCCGGACACGTTGTGCAGGGTGACGTCGAAGTGCCAGCCCTTGGTGCCGTCACCGAGATCCGCCTTGGGGCGGGAGGCGTCGGTCGCGCCGTTGACGGTCGGGTACACGCCCGTCGTCGTGGCAGCCTGAACGTTGACGAGGCCTGCGCCCTGCTTACGCGGGGAGTAGTAGGCACCGTTGCTGCCGTTCGGGTCGGCGACGGGGACTGCGGTACCCATGGTGAGGTTCTGCACCACGTCGACCTTCTGGCGTGCGGTCATCGAGGAGAAGAGCGGGTCGTTCTGGACGCGCTCGAGGACAACGGCGCTGACGCCGGTGATCTGCGGGGTCGCCATGGACGTGCCGGACATGTACTGGTAGCCACCGCCGGGCACGGCGGAGTAGATGTTACCGCCGGGGGCGGTCACCTCGGGCTTGAGGCGCAGGTCGGGAGACACGCCCCACGAGCTGAAGTCGGACATCTTGTAGGCGCCACGACCGCCGCGCGCGTTTTCGATGGAGGCAACCGACACGACGGGAGCGAAGGTGGAGGGCTCACCCAGGGTCGAGGAGTCCGGGTCGGAGGCGTAGGGCAGGTTCTTGCCCGACTTGTTGCCATAAGCAGCCGAGTATTCGTTGCCGGCGGCCACGTCGACGATAGTGCCGTTGTTCTGCAGCTTCTCGTACACGCCCGCGAACAGGGTGTCGGCCGCACTGTCCATGCCGGCCGTGCGGCCGAGGGACATGTTCACGACGTCAGGCTTAATGTCCGCCATGTCATCCAGGGCTCCGAGCAGCGCGGAGTCGGGGATGCCGCCGCGGCCACGCGCGACCTTGCCGACGATGATCTGAGCATCGGGGGCAATACCCGTGATCTGACTACCGTTGGCTGCGGTGATGCCGGCAACGTGCGTGCCGTGAGAACCAGCCGGCGATGCGTCGTTGTCACCGTCCGCATAGTCGTAGGCGAAGGGGAACTTCTCGGACACGTAGGTGCCGCTCTTGCCCACCTGCTGCGCCAGAGCAGCGCCCTTGGAACTGTCGATCGCGGGAGTTCCGTGCAGGGCTCCCGAGAATGCGGGGTGGTTCATTTCCACGCCCGTGTCGATGATGGCGACGACCTTGCCTTCGCCCTTCTGAGTAACCTTGTCAGCGTGCATCATGATCTGCGCGCTCAGGTTATCGGGGTGCTGCGAACGTGACGCAGTCGTTGCGGAACCGCTGCCCGCATCGTCAGAGTCGTCGTTTGCATCGTCGCTGACTTGGGTCTCGCGATCAATGAAGGCGCTCTGGACACCGCTCACGCCGCGGATCGCATCCATCGAGCCGATGGGGGCGCTCAGCGCGAAGCCCGTAAAGGTGTTGCTGTACTCCCGTGTCACCTCGGCGGAGGCATCCGGGTAGGCCGCAGCAACAGCCGCGTTGATAGAGGCGAGGGCGGCGGCGGTGTCGGTGCCGTCCTTCAGCTGGACGATCATATCCACGACGCGCGAGGATCCGTCATCGGTGGAGGCCTGAGTTTCCCCATCAACCACCTGCTCGCCCTCCTCTGAGGTCAACGCATTTTCAGCGTTGCCCACGGGCAGTTCAGGCTCGGGCTCAGGCTGCGCGACCACTCCGGCTGCGGATTGCGCAGCCTCGGGGTCAGAATCAGCCTCGGGTCCAAAAGACCCGGGCAGCGCAAGAGACGTCGGCAGCGCGACTGCAACCGCGCATGCGCCGGCGATAGCGATGAGTTTCGCCGGTTTCTTCAGTGTCATATGTCTAACTCCAATGTTGGCGTCTGGGGACCCTTACAGGCCTACCTAAAGTCTGACCTATTGGTCACCCGGAATTAGAGTACAACACTTATCGCAGAATCTGGAAGTCCTTTTGCAAAATCCCGACACTTTTTCAACGACAAGGCCTGGGTTCGGTGATGTTCTCACGAAGCACCATCGAACCCAGGCTTTGTGCGGTCTTCTCCCCCTCACATCACCCGACTAACGCGCCCGAAGGGTCAAAAGTATAGGCGCGCCCATTGATCTTTTGCACACCGGTCAGCATCACCCCATCGGACCCCAGATAGTACCAGGTGCCCCCCTGGTTGAACCATCCAGTGCGCATCGCTCCAGTTGAGTCCAGGTAGTACCAGGAACTGCCGTACGTGATCCATCCAGTGTGCATGTTGCCGGAAGCTCCCAGATAGTACCAGGAACAGCGCTCGAACAACCATCCGGTGCGCATGACCTTCGTGGCTGGGTCAAGGTAATACCAATGGGGTCCTCCATACACTCCATCACGGACCCAGCCGCCCACCAGAGCGCCCTCGGGGTCCGCGTAGACCCACTCTCCGCTCACACGCTTGAGGAACCCGGTCATCATGTAGCCGGACGGACCGAATTGGTACTCCGAGCCATTGATGGTGAACCAACCCGCCTTCAGGTAGGTCACACCGTCCGCGCAGCGGTACCACCAGCCGACGGAATCCTTCACCCAGGAACCACCCGCAGGATCGGCGCAGGGAAGCCGGACGTTCGGATTGTTATTGGTGGGCAGGTCCAGGGTCACGGGATCGGAGGGGTTCAGGCCGTAGTCCCATGCAAGCACGTAGGGGTGCGAGACAACTCCCCCGGTTCCGCCCTGATTCTCCCACGCCTGCATGATCGTCATGATGGGCAGCTCCACGTGGTAGCTGTAGGCCCCATCCTCGCCAACGCTGCCCTCGCTGGGGGTGAAAATGTGGCGGTAGAACCACAGGCCGTCGGCCGGGTCGTGCAGGTCGAAGGCAGCCATCGGCGAGGAGTCAACGACGGTGAGAGTAACGACCGTGTCGTCGTCCTTGCCGGAGTAGCGCACGTCCTCAATGACGGGTGCGGTCGTGTCGATACGGAACTTGTAGGAGATGGATTGTTCGGTGCGCGAAGGTCCGTCGTTGTGTGCGGAGACCGTCAGCGCGTATTCCCCGTCCAGCAGGTCCTTATATGCCTCGGAGCGTAGGTCCAGGGCCGTCGACTCGTGCTCACGCTCAACCCACGACACCTCCGTCGTGAGCGGATCGAACACGGATTTCCAGTTCTGGTGCCGCTCGAAGGACGCGACCACTTCCCCAGCCTCGTTCGTGTAGGTGGTCGTCAGGGTGTGCACGCCGCGCAACGTGCCCGTGCGCGGTTCGAGGACCCGGGGTGCGCCCGAGGCCTCGGCCCGGGAAATCACGTACCCGTAGGCGTCGGGTCGCTCGGGTCGCTCGCTGGGTCGCTGGACGGGGTTGAAGCCGAGGGGGGTACCGGTTTCGCCGTCGTAGAGGCCCGAGGCCCGCATGTGTCCCTTACCGTCGGAGGCGAGTGCGTCAAAGATTGCCGGCTTGCCCCAGGAACCGTAGAAGCCCACGTAAGGCACGGACAGGCTGGGCTGGCTCTCGGTGCGCGAGGTAAAACACACAAAGCCATCCAGGAAAGTCCCCGAGGAAGCATTGTCAGCGACATACTGGGCAAACTCGACCCCCGGCACGATGTCAACACCAACGGTGGCCTCACCCTTCGCAGGCACAGTGACAGTCGCCCCCTCCCCCGCTCCCGACACCGCACCACTGTACGACACAGCCACGCCACGACCTCGCCAATCCAAGGAATGCTCCGTAAAGAAACCACCATCGACGATCTCAGAGAGCACCTGCGAGCCGAGCTCATAGGTCGCTTCCGCGTCGGACAGGTTGTGCAGGACGACGTCGAAGTGCCAGCCCGTCGTGCCATCCCCCAGGTCAGCCTTGGGCCGGGATTGCTCGGAGGCACCCTCGACGGTCGGATACACAGACGAGGTCGTAGCAGCCAGAGCGTCAACCAAGCCAGAACCCTGCTTACGCGGAGAATACAGCACCCCGCTATCCTGAGCCGCGTCGGTCAGGGGACGGGCGGTGCCCATAATGAGATTCTGAACAACATCCACCTTCTCACGCGCACTCATCAAGGCAAAAAGAGGATCAGACTGGACACGCTGCAGGACGATCGCACTGATACCCGACATCTGCGGGGTCGCCATCGAGGTGCCCGAGGTCTGCTCGTACGCACCGTTCGGTATCGCGGAGAAAACGTTGCCACCGGGCGCAGCGATTTCAGGCTTGAGGCGCAGATCTGGGGAAACGCCCCACGAGGAGAACTCCGAGGCCTCGTAGACGGAGGACTGCGGCAGAACCTGGCCCTCAGCCATCGTCAGGTGATGATCAGCGGCCTCCAGCATGGCCTGGCCATCCGCCTGCGAGATAAACGCGGCGGGCACGTCCTGGGTCGTCAGGTTCATGATGATGAGGGAACCGACCGAAACGTTGTTGTAGACGAGGACACCCGCGGGGTGCAGGTCGTACAGGTTCTCGACCTTCTTCTGGTAGGTCATGTTGCCGCGCGAGACAAGCGCAATCTTGCCGGTGAGGCCATCCGGATACTTTTCCGTGAGGGCGGCCACGTCCTCCTCGGAGGCGAATCCCGCATCTACATACTCGTAGGTGCCGGCGGGCAGGTCGGAGAAGTAGGCGACCTTCTCGCCGTTCATGCCGCGCGAACGCTGGTAGCCGATATCCTTCCCGGCTGCCGTGAAAGCATTGCGGATGAGCGCGTTCTCGACGGAGGCGACGGCGACCACCGAGGGGTAAGTCGCGGGTTCGTCAATGACCGAGGAGTCGGGGTTTGAAGCATAGGGCAGGCCCTTACCAGACATGTTGCCGTACCCGGTCGAAAAAGCGTTGCCCGCAGCCTCGTTGACGGTGATCCCCGCCTCCTGCAGCTTCTTGTAGACGGTCGCATAGACCGTGTCCGCCTCGTTATCCATTCCGGCCGTCCAGCCCAGCGACAGGTTAATGACGTCCGGATGCAGGATCAGCATGTCGTCGAGTGCGGCCAGCAGAGCGGAATCCAGCAGCGCATCATCCTCGGTGCGCGTTACCTTTCCGACGATAATCTGAGCGTCCGGGGCGGTGCCGACAATCTTGTCGGCGTTACCCGCCGCGATACCCGCGACGTGCGTCCCATGGAAGCCCGACCCTCCCTCGCGCGGCGAGGCATCGTTGTCACCGTCCGCGTAGTCGTAGGCGAAGGGGAACTTCTCATTCACATAGACGCCGGTCTTCCCCTCCCCCAACTGGGCCTTGAGTTCATCCACTCTGTCCTCCGACAGGGCAGGTGTGGCCGTGAGCGCGGGCGTGAACGCCTGGTGCGTCATGTCGACACCCGTGTCGATGATGGCGACGACCTTCCCCTCGCCCTTCTGAGTCACCTGGTCGGTGCGCATCATGAGCTGGGCACTCAGGTTTGCGGGATCCTGCCCCTCGATCTGCGAGGCCCTGGTGCCGCCCTCCGCGTCAACGGCGGCCGCATCACTGACGTGCCCCTCGCGCTCCAGGAAGGCCGCCTTGACACCCGCCACACCGCGGATCTCCTCCAGGCTGCCGGCGGGGGCGCTCAGCGCGAAGCCATCCAGGACGTTGGCGTACTCCCGCTCCACCCGAACCTGCACTCCTGGAAACGACGCAGCCACGGCCTCGTTCACGGTCGCAAGAGCAGCGCTACGATCAATCCCTTCCTCGAGTTGCACGATGACGCCGACAAGTCGCGCCGAGTCCCGGTCGACGACTTCGGCAACCTCCGGTGCCTGCCCGTCCTTCGAGGTCAGCGCCGTGTCAAGGTCACCGACCGGCAGGGACGAGGCCGGGGTATCCTCCGCGGGAACCGGACCCGCGCGCAGCGGTGAGGCCACGGACGCCGGACCCGTAAACGCAAGCGCGCACGCACCGACAAACGCCAGGAGGACAGCTGGTTTCTTCATTGACATAAGCCTTCTCCAATTAGTGTCACAGACGACCACTGCCAGCGTGGGCGCTCCCACGTCGCAGCCGCCTAGCACAACGCTACCGGAAAAGACGCGACTGACAATCTTCAGATTGCTAACGAAACAATTAAGACGATCTGAAATGTCAAAAGGGCCGGACCCGGAGACGCTTGGGTGTGACGTCCCCGGGCCCGGCCCGTGTTGTAGAGGTGATCAGGTCACTTGACCCATACGCCGTTGGCGTCCAGGTAGTACCAGGTGCCACCGAGGTTGATCCACCCGGTCGCCATGGCACCCGAGGCGTCCAGGTAGTACCAGATGCCACCCAGGTTCAGCCAGCCAGTCGCCATCGCTCCCGAGGCATTCAGGTAGTACCAGGTGCCACCCAGGTTCAGCCACCCGGTCACCATGTAGCCGTTCGCGTCGTGGTAGTACCAGGTTCCGGACTCCTCGACCCAACCGGTCCGGACGTAGCCGCGAGCATCGAAGCGGAAGACGCGCCCGTCAATCGTGGCCACGGTGTCCTTCGGGTAGGAACCGTCAGCGTTGCGGTACCACCAGCCGATTGTGTCCTTTTCCCACGTGCCCGTGGGTGCGGGCTGGGGCTGCGGGTCCGGCTGGGGCTGCGGATCGGGCTGGGGCTGCGGATCGGGCTGGGGCTGCGGATCGGGCTGAGGCTGCGGATCGGGCTGGGGCTGCGGGTCCGGCTGGGGCTGCGGGTCCGGCTGAGGCTGCGGATCAACCCACGGCGCGGGAGCGGTCGCATCCTGCTTGACGGACTTCACGACGACAATCATCGTCGCCGTCGCCTCGGTTCCGTCGGCCAGGGTGGCGGTCAGGTTGACCTGATCCCAGTCAAGAGAGTTACCGCCGGTAATCGTGGCGCTCTTGCCGTCATCGGCCGCCTTCAGAATGGCCACACCGTCGTACTCCAAGCCCCAGGACAGGGTGGCATCCTTGAACTTTTCGGGCAGCAGCGGCTTGAGGGTGACGGTCTCACCCTCCGCCAGGTCCACGCGGAGGTGATTGACGGCGATCTCGTCCTCGCCCAGCTCGGTAACGCAGACGTTGACAGTAGCCATCACCGGATCGAAGACCATCGGATCCGCGTAGTCGGCGACAGCCCGGACGTCCGAGCAGCCTTCCTTCTGAGCAGTCACGAGGCCCGACTTTTCATCGACATTCAGGACGTCGATGTCGTCGCCGGACCAATTGATCTTGGTCTTATTTGCGTTCTCAGGCTGGTGCGTGACACCGATGTTCGTCTGCTGGCCGACTCGCAGGTCAAGCTTGCCGGACTCGATGCCGAAGTCAAGCGAGGTCATGGCCACGGGTTCGAGGGCCACATCGGCTCGCTTGGAGGGCAGGCCATCACTGCCCCACGCAACGAGCTTAACCGTAGCGGGCAGAGCATCCGTGTGGCCTGCTTTGGTCCAAGCGGCCTGTATGTCGGAGAACTTGATGTCGAACGTGTAGCGGTGGACACCGTCAGCCGAAACATTGCCAGGGAAGTCGACGACGCGGCGATAGAAGATCGCATCGGTCGAGGGGTCGCGCAGGTCGATGCTGGACAGACCGGGGATATCTTCGACGACGAAGGAGACCGAACCGCCGAGACCTTCACTGGTGGTTTCGACGTCGGAAATGGTCGGGCCGTACATGTCGGGGGCGGGCGCCGCGAACGCGGGGGCACCGAAGGCTGCACCGGACGCCACCATCGCGCCGGTCGCCAGGGTCGCCAAGAACGCCCTGTGAACTAACTGGGACATACTCACTCCAATGTTGATTCAACGGACCATACCGTATGGTTAGGCTTGGGATCCGCATAATGAACACTACTGCGTAAATGGATACCTAGCAACGCGTTACTGACTTACCATCATGTAGCCACAAGTTAATTTGCGGTATTACTAATAATAGTTTCGTGCGCTTTTTGGCAGTTTTTCATTGGGAACCTGACCAATGAACAAATGTTCTACACCCGCCGCACGTTTTCTCATACACACTTTCCCTCAATCCCTTAACATCTCAACGAAAGTATCACCTATTTGCTCGGTAAGTCTGCGGGCGATCTGAAACTGACAAGCACAAAATGATCCGTCACCTGCGCATTTACGATCATTTTGCGATCCCACACCTGTCAAGCACCGCGACTGCTTGACGCATGCCACCACAACACCCGCCAGGTTCCGAAGGGAACAGAAGGGACAGCTGCAGTACTCGGGGGCAGAATCGGTGCCCGGGGGCGGCGGCAGGGCCTGGCCGGGCTTCGAGATCGACCACTCCGAGCCACAGGCTCGCGTGTGGCGATCTCGCGGGCGGGCCGCCGCCCCCGGGCACCTGGACAATAGGTAGCGCAGCAGTAACGCGAGAAGCACTGCACCCGTTAGGGGGCAACGCACCCAATCAGAAGGGGTACAATGCCAACCGATGGGGTCGTGCACCCATCGACAACAAGTACAAATGCGGATTGGCCGCGCGCAACAACGACTTGGACTCCAACGCGTCCCGCACGCGGGCCGCCTGTTCCGCACGTGGGCGGGGTTGCCCAGACTCGGAACAGCAGGCCCACGTGCGGATGAGAAGGCCACACCAAGGCACGCAAAGCACAAACCCCAGCAACACGACACGTCCTATAACCCCACATGTGGACCTCCCTGATTGGAAGGCACCACTAGGCCTGCGGGGTCCACGAGGTCTACGGGACCCTGCCAGGCTTCGAGATCGACTGTTCCGAGCCGCAGGCTCGCGGCACGCTTACTGTCGGTCGGACAGCTCCAGGTTCGCGCGCACGACAATGCCGATACGTTCAACCATCGCATCGTCCACCCAGCTACCATCCAGCGCAGCCAAGCGCGGGTGCACTGGGGCCTCGTCGAAGAGGCGATCAAAGCCGAGGATCGCGCACCACAGGGGGATGAGTTCTTCATGGTAGGTGTGCCCGTGCCCACCGGGCGCGGTCCCGGCGACGGGCAGGTCGGCGAGGATCTGGATGTAGGTGGCGAAGCGCGTGAACTCCACGTCCCGCGAGACGTCGCGCCCGGCTCGCTCGCGCAGCCAGTCGGGCTGCGTCCAGATGAGCTTGTTGTTCCACCAGACGACCGGGTCGGAGGGGTGTTGGGCGTAGACGATGCGCGGGAAGCCCCACGGGCCGAGTTCGCGCCCGTACAGGTCTGTGCGCAGGTCGGAGGGTTCGTTGACGAAGCGCACGCGGCGCCCATTGTTAACGACGGGTGCGACCTCGGGACTGCCCGTGTGCCGCGCGGCGGTGAGTGCCTCGTGCATGGGGGTGAAGGCGGGGGTGCCTACCCACAGCGCGCCGTCGACCTGGGTGAGCGCGTCTTCAACGGAGGAGAACACGGACTGCGACGCGAAGGCACCGAGGGACTCGCCGCAGACAAACAGCGCGGGGCGTGAGGCCTCGTCCATGAGGTCGAGCTCGGCGCGCACGGCGGTGAAGAGCGCGGCGGAGGCGTCCTGCGCGGGTTCGAGTCCGGTGAGCCAGTTGAGCACGGACGGCACGTAGGAGTATTGCAACGAGGCCGTGGCGCAGTTTCCGCGCGTAAGGAACTCGAGGGGCTGGACCTGCCATTCGTCGACCCACCCAGAGCCGGTCGACGCGGCGATGAGGATGACGGCACGATCGAAGGCGCCCGTGCGGTGCAGCTCGGCGACGACGGTCGCCGCAGCCGCCTCAATGCCGGTTCCACCCGTGGGCATGCCGGAGTAGACGCGGATGGGTTCCATGGCGTCGACGCCGCACACTTGCGCGATGTCGCGGCGCGAGGGACCTCGCCCGAGAAAGACACGCCCCTGCCCGCCGACCGATTCCCAGGTGACGGGCGATGCCGGGGATGCGGAGCGCTCCGGGACAGTCGGCTTGTAGATGCCGCGCGCGGTGCGCATGTTCAGCTGCTCTGCTTTGCGGCGGAAGAAACCGATGCCGCCGCGCAGGATGACTTTTGAGGTCAGGAAAAAGATGATGACGAAGAGGATGGCGACTCCCGTAATGAAGGCGGCGGGTCGGGGCATGAAGCCCGCGAGGGTCGTGATGAGAATACGACCAAGATGGTTGAAGGCGCGCACGATCATGAGCAGTGTCCAGGCGACGGCGACTGCTCCTGCTGTCCCAAGGAGGTATTCGCCGATGGTCTCCCCCGGCATGTTGACGAGTGTGGCGGCGACGCGGTCGCGGCGATACGACTGGATGACAGCGTAGAACCACCAGATGGCGAAGAGGGCGGCGGCGGCAACACGGAAGCCAATTTCGGCGGGATCGGAGGCCCTGATCGTCAGCCCCGTGAGGCGGATGACGAGCAGTCCCACGTTCTGCACGACGAGGCCGGCGATGTAGCCGCAGGCCACCAGGATGCCGGAGGCGACCGCGTGCCACGTCCACGAGCGCGCCATGAGCGAGGGGGACACGCTCACCGCATACATGGCGAGTGCCGCGATCACTCCCAGAAACGACAAACCCATGACACCCATTGTGCCAGGTGGTTGGTACCTGCTCAGGACTGGGACGAGGCCTGGGCTAACTCCCGTGTGTACGCTTGCCTGGATGCACCTGACAAATGGGTTAGAGCGCGATGCTAACGGCCGGGATTTACGCGCGCGAAATGGACGAGAAAAGGGCGGAATAACGGCGTATTCTTGCCACCAGGTTAACGTTTCATCTACAATGAAAATCTCTACTGGTGGGAGGTGACAATGTCGCTATTCGAGGATGATCCCGGCCTGATTCGCCGTCAGGAAGGTCAGGTTCGAGAGCAAGCAGAGCGCGCCCACGCAATGCGTCGACGCATTGAATCTATCCACGGGGTGGGTGTCTCACCTAGCCGAGGCGTGACGGTCACCGTTGACTCCGCGGGTACCCTCCTCGCCCTCGCTATCGACGATGCCCCGACTGAGCTGTGCGACGCCATCGTTGCCGCCTATGCGGCCGCGCGCCGCGACGTCGGCGAACAGGTTATCACCGCCTCCCAGGACGCTTTCGGTGATTCCTTCCCGGGCATCGAGCGCTTGCGTTCGCTATACGGTGTTCCTTCCCCCGACGTCCCACTGGCCGAGGCCTCGGATCCCCGGGTGCATCAGCGGAGGCTCTGAGCGTGTCTGAGCAATTTCCCGCCGATCCGGCGGCCATTACGGCGCACGCTCTTCGGATTTTTTCCTACCAGAGCGACCTTGAGCATGCCTCGGCGACGCTGCGTCAGGCGTCCGCCTCTGACGGCGCGTTCGGCCTCATGGCCGGTCCTCTTATTGCACCGCTGTTTCAGCTCGTGGAAGTGGGCGAGCATCTCGCGATCAGCGGCGCTGAGTGCGCCCTCGACAAGCTCGGTCAGACGCTCGTGGCCAGCGCGCGCGCCGTCCAGGTGGGCGAGTCGTCGCAGGTGACGATTCCCGAGGCCGGGGCTGCCCTGTGGGGAGACGGTCGTGACAGCTGACATGCGCCCTGTGGCCGCACGGGTGCCGGGTGATGGTTCGGCGTTCCCTCAGGCGGGCGTTTTGGATGGAATCGCGGCACTGAGTTCGGCGATCGTCGACAAGTCGTGGGTGAGCGGCGACCTTGCTGGCGTCGCTATGGGAGCTGACATGCTTCCCCCCACGCCCGATCCTCGTACCACCCTCATCTCCTGGGGGATGGGGTGGGTCTTTGACCTCATCGCGCCCTTGAAGGGGTGGCTGATTGAGCTGGCTGGGGACGCCGACCAGCTGCGCACCCACGGGCGTACGTGGAGGAACGTCGGTGCACTGCTGGAGGCCACGGCGCACAACATTGATGACGACGTCCGGCTCTCCTTCCCGGATGGCGCGTTCGCCGGTTCTGCCGTCACCTCGTATCTGGCGGCGTCGGGAGCGACGACCCGAGGCATCGGCATGACGGGGGAATTGTCGCGCGCGGTGGGCACCGCCTACGACGTGTGTGCTGTCATCATCCAGTTCGTGTACGACTTCGTGCGCGACGCAATCAATCAGGTCGTCGAGGCCATCACTCCCTACGCGGTCGAGCTGACATCCTCCTTCGTGACGGCGTTCCCCCTGGTCATGGCACAAATCGCTTCGTCGGTTGGGGCACTGATCGAGGGGGTGGCTGCGCGCATCATCGCGTTGAAGGAATCGCTGTCGAACTTGGGCGTGAAGCTCTCCGGTGCCGACCAACTGCTGAAGTCTCTGAAAGAATGGCTGCACAACCTCTCCCACGGCGGCGAGCCGATGGGCGGTCCGTTCGCCATGGCTTGATAGCCTCGCAGTACACGCTCGCGCCGACGCGTGGGGGCCTTCCACAGAAAGTGTGACATGACCCAGGACTTTGAAGAGAGCGCACGCAATTTCCTGTCGCTCCTGAACAAGCTGCCTTCCACACCGTCGATCACGTTTCGAGGCTTCGTCGACACGTCCATCACCCAGGCGCGCATCGTCGTCTCCCCGGCACTGACGGCGACCTCGCATAGCATCGTGATCGCCACGAACAACCTGCGCTGGCCGCATGTCGGCGTGGTTGTGGGCGCGAATGGACGCGACTTGACGGCCCTCATGGCGGGGGCACCGACTGTCAACCTTCAGGAGGTCACCTATCTGCCGGGTACCTACTTCTGCCAGCACCCCGCACAGGAGTTCGCGGGCGTCACGATCCAGGTCTACGAGGAGATGTGCGTGAGCGAGGATGGCACGTCCCTGAACGCCGCTCGGCCTCTCGACTCGTGGGATCCGATCCTCGCGGTCCTGGAACCCGCGCTGCGCGACGCGCGCGCTGCCTCGCCCTGCCTCAGGGGGCCTCGGACCGTTTCCTGGTCCCCGTCCAGTAACGACCGCCAGCGGTCGCCGGGTCGACAGCGCCACGCAGCGCGAGATTACCTTCCAGTAGTTTCAGGAGCACGCGGTCGCACGAGTGCTCACTCGGGCGCAGATTCCCCCATCCACACGAGGGTCGTGTACGGGATAGCAACGTTCTCCCCCGGCGCGTAACCGAGGTGCTCGTAGAGGTACCAGCGCAGGTTCGCCTGCATGCGGTCCCGACCGGCCTGCGAGGATCGGATGAACGAGGAACGGGTGGTCCCCAGGGTGAGGATCTGTTCGGGGGTCATGATGTCCTCCCATGTGATCTGGGTGAGGCGCATGGGCGTGAATCCGCCGCCGGGCGTGGGCGGACGGTCGGGCCGGTGCACGTCGCCGGAGCGCATGATGCGCGTGAGCCGATGCACCCACGGGATCGACACGTCCATTTGGTTCCACACGATGCCGAGCGTGCCCCCGGGCGTGAGAATGCGCGCGGCCTCCCGGCCCGCTAGCTCAGAATCAACCCAATGCCAGGACTGAGCAAACACGACGATATCGAACGCTCCGTCCGACAGTCCCGTGTCCTCGGCGACACCGCCGTGCCACGTCACGCCGGGAATCGACGAGGCCTGGGCGCGCATCGCCTTCGAGGGTTCCACCGCGTCCACGACGGCACCCGCGCGCGCCAGGAGCTCACTCATCTTGCCGGTGCCGGCACCGATGTCGGCGACGCGCAGCGGCGCGGACGAGGTGGGGATGGTGGGAGCGGGAACGATGGAAGCAGCCTCGACTGAGGGCGAATCGGCAGGATCGCCAGCGGCAGGCTCGATACCCCCCGTCACCCCACCACACGACCGAGCGGACGCCAGCAGCGCGGCCACGGCCTCGTCGGGGTAGGCGGGGCGCACGGAGGCGTACGCGCCGCCCTCCCCCACGAAGGGATTCGCCTCCAGAGAAGCGGACGCTGCGTTCGATATTGTCATAGAATCCTTGTCCCCACACGCATCTGATCCAGCGAATCTGACCGTGGCCTCGTCCCCGGAAGCACTCACAGGAGCGAGCTCCACAGTCGGCACACGTTGTCAACGTAGTGCACGTGCCAGGGCTGATCGCGCCACTCGCGGTAGGTGAGTTCGCGCGAGCGCTCACGGTTGCGTTCGTCGTTACCGCGCAGCAGCTCAACCAGGTACGCGTCGTCGGCGATGAGCGTGATCTCGTAATTCAGGCCGAAGGAGCGCACGTCCATGTTGGACGAGCCGATCGCGCACAGGCTGCCGTCGACGATCACATACTTGGAGTGCAGCATAGTCGGCTTGCGGTACAGGTGGATGCGCACGCCCGTCTTGAGGAATGCCCCGTAGTAGGAGCGCTGTGCGTGGCCGACCAGGAACTGGTCGAATTGCTCGGAAAGAAAGAGCTCGACCTCGACGCCGGATAGGGCGGCGTTCGTCAGCGCGGTCATGAGGGCCTCGTCGGGGATGAAGTACGGACTCGCGATGGACACGTGCGTGCGCGCCGAGGACACCATGTGCACGAAGGCGCGCAGGTTGGGTTCGCCGCGGAACGCGGGCCCCGAAGGGATGATCTGCATCGACGAGGCCGGGGTGTCCTCGCGCTCGTCCTCCTCCCGCGCGGTGGGCGGGGTGAGGTCGGCGGGGGTCAGGACTTCCTTGCAGGCGTAGTACCAGTCGAGGGCGAAGACGGCCTCGATCTGGGTGACGATCCGGCCGGTGAGGCTGACGCTGGTGTCGTCGTAGGTGATGCCGGCTTTCTGGAAGGAGGGCGTGTCGTAGTCAGGGGCGACCAGGTTGTGGGAGCCGATGTAGGCCTCTCGCCCGTCGACGACCAGGAGCTTGCGGTGGTTGCGCAGGTCGGGGCGGCGAATATGTCCGCGCAGGGGCGCGAAGGGGAGCATCTGGTGCCAGAGGATGCCCATGTCATCCAAGCGACGCCGGAAGCGCCTGTGCCCAGGTATGGTGCGCATGCCGTGGTGATCGACGAGGAGACGCACGGTGACGCCGCGGGCCTTCGCGCGCTCGAGGGCCTCGTAGAAGGGAGCGGAGTATTCGTCCCAGGAGGTCTGAAAGTAGAGGGCGTTGACGTGGTGGGTAGCCCGATCAATGCTGGCGGCCATCGCACGGAAGGTGTCGGCCGTCTCGTTGTGCAGGGCGACGACGTGGCCGCAGGAGTCGGGGAAGCCGCTGAGCAAGCCGGTCAGGCGCATGAGCGAGGCGGTGTCGTCGTCGGAGCCGTCGGGGGTCTCGTAGGCGGTCGGCTCGGGCTTGGCGGAGTCTTTCAGGATGGCCTCGACGAGGGCGCTGGCCTCGGGGTCGTCATCGAGGCGTCGTCCCATGGCCCACCAGGAACCGAAGATGAAGTAGAGGGGTACTCCAAGGAAAGGCCACAGGAAGATGAGGAGCAGCCACGCGGTCGACGTGGAGGCGCGCCGGTGTCTGGGCACGACACCCAGCGCCACGATACGGATGGCGAATTCAACGGCTCCAAGGAGGAGCCACGCCCACAGCGGTGGTTCGGGGTGCGGGGCAAACATACACCTATTTTACAAAGCGCCCTTTGTCCTGGTCAGCCCAGCGTTGCCAGTGTGGCGCGTAGGTCGCTCCGTCGCGCGCGAGGGCCCGCCTGCGGCGTTCGTCCTCGCCGGGGTCCTCAATCCAGATGGACAGGTCGGCGTCGGCGTCCCACACGCCGCAGCCTTCGATGATCGTGGGGACCACAGGTACGTCTACAACCACCCCGGGCGCGTCGGCCTCCCAATCCCAAGCCTCGTACGAGGACGGGCACCCGGCACGCAGATCCTCGCAGATGCGCCGCGCAACCTGCGCGCCGACCGCGAGGCCGTCCCATCCCGGGTACCAGTCGTCCAGGTGCAGGACCTGCCAGCCCGGCAAGAGAGACACGAGCGCGGCGGCCAGCGTGGACTTGCCCGAGCCCGAGTACCCGTCGATGGCGACGACGGGGACGCGGCGCGGCGTGATCGCAGGATCGGCGTAGGTGCCGCTCCCGTCGGGGTATGCCTCGCCGGACGAGGCCAGGGCAGCCTCGTCGATCAGCGCGCGCAGGCGCGGAACGAGGTCTCGCGCGGCCTCGTCGGGAGCGAGGGACACGGGGACGGTGACCCGCACTC
>ERZ773207.311-NODE-311-length-17653-cov-4.919934_pt1 | contig 17653 bp, 18 predicted proteins | sample MGYA00580997_ERZ773207 | MGnify/ENA primary metagenome ERZ773207 (study PRJEB29015, sample SAMEA2738170) | human oral metagenome | biome: human oral; feature: human-associated habitat; material: saliva | place: China | collected 2239 ... | reverse complement strand
TCCCTATAAAAATTCCATGGGGTTTTATAGGGAAGGGATGAAATGTCAGTATTTGTGGGCGGCATTTCAAAATGTGACCCACAGTTATCAAATGCTGAGCCGCAAGCATGGTCCACAAGTGTGTGGGGCCACAGGAGCCCACAGATGCTAAGCCGGCAAACCTGAGCCCGCCGCTCCAGGATGAGCTCAGGCCAGCAAGCCCAGGCCAGTATCGCTCAGGGCAGCAAGCTCAGCGCTCCTCAGTTTCAATCGGCGCTGTGTCCATGCGGTAGATCTCCGTGGCTGTGTCTGGTGTGGCCGTATGACGCCGCGCCCAGGCCTGGTTTTTAGCGCTCTTCTCCCGCTGGGCCAGTAGGTCGACGCCGCCAGTAAACTTTTCTTCACTAACGATTTCGATCTGCGCACTTGCAGGCGTGTATGGGCTGTAGGGACTATACGGGCTGCGCACAATACCAAGGCTTGAAGTATTAAAACCTAGATCTGGGCTAGCTGCGCTAAGCCCCATGAGGGGGCTGTGAACATCCGGGGTTTGCTCCACCGTATCTTGTGTGCTTTGCGCGCTGCGGCCCCCGGTATTTAGATCCAAGGTAGAGCTGCTTTGCGTACTGGGTTCTCGCCCGCGCCAAGTGCCAGCGCTGAACCTCGAACTAAAGCTAGCGCTAAGTTTTGAACCCAGAGCGCCAACACTGAGCTTCTCAGACTTCTTAGCTTCCGGCTGTTTTTCTTCGTCATGGCCAGAAGAGCTACCGTAGTTGCCAGAGTAGGACTCGTAATCTAAATCGTCGTAGTAGTCTTCATCGGCCCTAGTCCCAGAGCCGGACTCGTCTTGGCCCCCAGCATTAGCGTGGTAGCCATCCGCAGTGTGGTATTCATCTGCGCTGTCAGCACTCGCATAGTTCCCGGCGTCGTCGTAATTAGCTTCTTTACCAACTGTCTTGGCATCAGAGTCGTAATCAGTGCTGTAAGTGCTGTCGCCAGACATGTCATCGCCGTCGTCGCTATAAGCACTGTCGTCACTATAAGCACTGTCGTCGCTATCGTCATCAGGGGAAATATCCGGCGAAGCGTTGGAAGCCACCACCGCCATGGGCCTTGAGCGCTCCACAAATAGCTCGTCGCCCACCTGCTCGGCCAGGTCTTCGAGCATTTCTACAGCTTCATCAATGATTGCGTCATCCTTGGTACGCACCCCGTGCAGCAGCCAACGCGCCAGGTTCAGCTCGCTGACCAGTTCCGCGCGCAACCGCAGGTATTTATCCACGCCCTCAATGCGGCCACGGTCATAGGCTTCCTCGATCACATCCAAAGTGTCAATCGGGGCGCTGGAATAAACCCAGGCCAGATCCTCAGCCGGGTCACCTACACGCATTTGGCTTAGCCCTTTGAAAGCCAAAATTGAGCCGCCGCCGGTAATGATGTTCTCTTCGGCCAGGTCACCGTGCACTACCACGGGGTGGAAGCGCCACCACAGATCCTCATCCAGTGCCGACTCCCAGCGGGCTAACAGGTTGGAATCAACCTTGCCGGTCATGGCAGCGTCGTCGAATAAAGACTGCCAGTTGCTGCGCACATCGGCGGCAGTGAGCACTGGCAGGCCGGCCTCTTCGATCAGGGTGGGGGGAATTTCATGCAGCTGAGCTAGCGCGCGTCCTAGGCCGGCAGCCAGTCCGGGGCCAGGGCGCAGGGATTCAATCGCTAGTGGGTGGCCGGGGATGTGGCTACGGACCTGCACATACGACTTGTCTGGAAGAGTCACCCCACCTTCAGGGCGCGGCACGTCAAAGTCCACGTAGCCACCGTCTACACGCCGGCCAATCTGTTTAAGCACCCGCGACTCCGCAATCAGTGCGGCGCCAATGGTGGGGTTGGTGGTGTGGATTACTTCCCAGTGCCGTCCTTGCACGTCAATCAGTCCAGTGAGGGTCTGATCTGCGTCTCGGTGCTGGGGAAGGGCCAACCGCGCGGGGATCACATTGGGGGCGGCAACAACCGCCAGCGCAGCCAGGTTCAGGTAGGAACGCTCACGAGACATGCCTATAGCGTAAAACACGGCTTAGTGGTTGCACCCTTGCCGCGCCGCCGCTTGGGGAATAAGCCCCCGTGATACGCCTGTTGCTAGCGTGGCTGGTGGGCTGGTCTGCTGGGTCCTAGGGCCGACGCCGCCGGCACAGTTTGGTCTTGACGCCGCCTGGTGGCCAAGCTCGACGGTGACGCCGCAGTGAGTGTCAGGCTGGGGGAGTGCTGGTCGGGGCGGGTGCCAGGTGGGCGCCGTCGTCGTTGACGAAGAAGCAAGCGGCAATAAAATAGGACTTTAGTACCAAGTAATGCCCACATGCTTTACCTTAAGAAAGACACAATCAAGTCACAATCGGACAAAGTTCAAAAAAAGTGATGCAGGAAACTAAAGGGCGCGTTAATCTGGAATTGGAAAGGTATTTACCCAGCTCATAGGGGTATCGAGCGGGAAGTTAGGGGCCAAGGTGGCAACAGACTTTTTTGGTACGCAGGTACGCAAAGCTGTGCGCCGGGCCGGAATTGACCCGCTCAAAGACAGCGTCGAGCTCAATAACATCATCAACTACGTGCGTGAAGAATACGTAGCGCGCGCAGATGCCGGGCTAGTACCCAGCGATGTTGATTTAGACCAGCTTTCCCGCCAAATCCGCGCCGAACTGACCGGCGCCGGGGTGTTGCAAGGCTACCTGGACGACGATTCCATTGAAGAAGTTTGGGTTAACGGCCCTGGCCAGGTGTTTATTTCGCGCGGTGGACGCAGCGAACTAACCACCACCATCCTCGAAAGCCAGGAATTAGAGCAAATAATTGAGCGTCTGCTGCGCGCCTCTGGACGGCGTCTAGACCTGTCTAGCCCCTTCGTGGACGCCCAACTGCGCGGCGGCGAACGTCTGCACGTAGTGATCCCACCTATCACCGCAGGTAAATGGGCGGTAAATATCCGCAAACACGTAGCTAAAGTGGCGCGCACAGCCGACCTGGTGCGCTTGGGCTCTTTAACCGCCCAAGCTGCCCGCTTTCTCGACGCCGCCGTGGCCGTGGGTTTAAACGTGGTGGTTTCAGGGGCCACGCAAGCCGGAAAAACCACCATGGTGCGGGCCCTGGCGGCCGCCATCCCACCCCAAGAACGGGTGGTGACCTGCGAAGAAGTCTTTGAGCTGGGGCTGCGTAACCGCGACTGTGTAGCTATGCAAACGCGCAGCGCCAATATTGAAGATCGTGGTGAAATTCCACTGCGGCGCCTAATTAAAGAATCTTTACGTATGCGCCCCAACCGGCTGCTTATCGGCGAGGTGCGTGAAGCTGAAGCCCTGGATTTGCTGATCGCCATGAACTCGGGGCTGCCCTCAATGTCCACAATTCACGCTAATTCTGCGCGTGAAGCCGTGGTGAAACTATGCACTTTGCCGCTGCTGGCTGGCGAAAACGTCTCTGCCGCATTCGTTGTGCCCACGGTAGCTAGCTGCGTGGATTTGGTGGTGCATTTAAACCAGGATCGCAGCGGCAGGCGGCGTGTAGAAGAAATCGCTTCACTTTCAGGTCGCGTTGAGAATGGTGTGATAGAGCTTGCCAGTGTCTATAAAACCGATAGCGACGGCGTGCTGCGTCGGGGGCTAGGGGCGCCTGATGCACAGCGCTTTAGCCGCGCCGGTTTTGACCTAAGCGAGCTACTGCGACAGGAGCGCCCATGGGGATAGTCATAGGCCTGATATTTGCGCTGGGGTGTTTAAGCATTCTGGCCGCGTGCACTTCGGAACCTAATCCACGACTAACGCGCCTAAACGAAGCCATGGAACGCAACTTGCGTCAAGCCGGGGTGGGTAAAACCTCACCAGCTGCTTTTAGCGCAGGCTGTCTGGTGGGGGCGCTGGTGGTGGGCCTGGTCTTTTTAGGTGTCAGTGGAGCTTGGCCGATTGCTTTAGCATTTGCGCTAATCACCTTGATCATGCCGGTGGTTTGGATTAACTCCAGGGCCCGCAAACACCGCACTGAGCTGCGCACGCTGTGGCCAGACGCAATTGACACCCTGGTTTCTTCTATCCGCGCCGGGTTAAGCCTGCCCGAAGCCCTAGCTAATTTAGCTGAGCATGGCCCGGTGCCGCTGCGGGGTGAATTTGCTGCCTTTGCGGTGGACTATGCGGTTTCTTCCAGCTTTGAAAACTCGCTGGAAGCTTTCAAGCGTCGCAGTGCAGACCCGGTAGCTGACCGTATTGCCCAAGCCCTGGCGCTGGCTCATGAGGTTGGCGGCAACGATCTTTACCAGGTACTACAGTCACTTTCGCAAATGCTGCGCGCCGATTTACACACGCGCGGCGAGCTGGAAGCGCGCCAGTCTTGGACAGTTAACGGCGCTAAGGTGGCCGTGGCTGCGCCCTGGATTGTGCTGCTGCTTCTTTCCACTAAACCTAGTGCCGCCAGTGCCTACGCCACCCGCCAAGGTGCCCTGGTGCTACTGATTGGGGCGCTTACCTGCGCGGGAGCCTACTGGCTGATGCTGCGCCTGGGGCGTTTGCATGAAGAACAGCGGGTGCGGTGATGATGCGACAAGTAACTGCACTGGGTTTTGTTATCTGCGCCTTGGGTTCTAGCGGGGTGTGGCTGATTTACCGCGCCCTTTTCCCTTCCCCGCCTACCTTGGCTAGCCGCGTGGAGCCCTATGTGCATCTGCGTAAACGTAACGTTAGCGCGGAAAATTCGCGTTCTTTCAGTTCCTTTATGGGGGCCCTGGTGGCGCAGTTGGGGCGGGCGGTAGAAAATACTGGTTCCTCCTCTGGTTCGGTGCGTCGTCGGCTAAACCGTATTAACAGCCCCCTGAGCGTGGAGGATTTCCGCCTGCAACAGCTGGCCTGTGCTGTGGCCGCCCTGGTGGCCACCATCGCCTTTGGGGTGGGGGCGAGCCGCTTCACCCATGTGGCCCCGCTGGGGGTAGTGATGTTGGCGCTGATCGCAGCCGTTGGCGGACTGTCTGCGCGTGACTGGTATCTGAGTGTTAAGGTGCGCCGTTACCAAAAGCAGCTGGTTGATCAGCTGCCTGACACGGTAGAGCTGTTGGCCCTGGCGGTGGGGGCGGGGCTGAGTCCGCAAAACGCTATTGAGCGCGTATGTATGCAGTCCAGCGGGCCTATGCATGACCAGCTGCAAGCCACCTTGTCGCAGATGCGTGCCGGTAGCCGCTTGGCTGTGGCCCTGGAGGATCTGTCTGAACGCAATCAGCTGCCGGCCCTGAGCCGCTTTTGCCAGGCCATGATTGTGGCTATTGAACGCGGCACGCCTATGGCTGAGGTGTTGCGCGCACAAGCCTATGACGCGCGTGAAGCTGCCCGCCGTGCCCTGATGGAGGAGGGCGGACGTAAAGAGATCGCCCAAATGGTGCCGGTGGTTTTCCTAGTGCTGCCGGTAACGGTGGTGTTTGCGCTCTATCCGGGATTGGCGGTGTTGCATTTTAAACTGTGAAATTTGCGCCCGTCTCAAGGCGGGGCGGGCGCACCCATAAAGAAATTCAAAGGAGAATGACTGATGAAAAACATGGTGGTTAAGGCTGCCGCAAAGCTGCGCGCGCTGCGTGGGGCCGTTGGCTCCCAGCGCGGTGATGTGCCCGGATGGGTGCTGGTCACCTTGATGAGCGCCGGTTTGGTGGTGGCGTTGTGGACTGTTGCCGGCAAGGTACTTGTGGAAGTGTTCAACAATGCCATCTCTAAAGTCGCTGGCATGGGTTAACGACCAGCTGCGCCAGGTTTTCGGGCTACATCCGGTTTCCCAGGCGTGCCAGGCTTTCCGGCTGCGCCAAGTGCGCGCTAACCAGGGCGGCTCTAACCAGGGCGGCTCTAACCAGGGCGGCTCTAACCGGGTAGTGCACTCTAACCAGGTGGTGCACTCTAACCAGGCAGGCTCGGTGCTGGTGGAATGGTCGCTAGTGGCGGTGCTGGTCATGGCGGTAACTGCGGCCTTGCTACAGCTGACGCTTAGCCTGTACGTGCGCAATATTTTGGCCGACGCCGCCTCCGACGCCGCCCGTCACGCTGCGTTGGTGGGGGCCAGCGACGCTGAGGCCAATGCGCGCGTACAACAGCTATGCCACGGGGCTTTGCGTGCCAACTACCCGACTAAATCTGAGGTTTCTCACCTGCAACGCGGCTCAGTGTCGCTGGTACAGGTGCAGGTCAGTGCCCCTTTACCGGTGATTGGCTTATGGTCTCCCACGGGTAGCGTGGTGGTGCGCGGCCATGCGGTTGATCAGCGTAGCTATCAGCGTTAGGGGCTCGCATGCGCAAGCTAGATTTTCAACGCGGCAGTGCCACAGTGGAATTTATTGGTTGGACCGCCATAATCGTGATCCCACTGGTGTATTTCATTATTTACCTGTCGTATCTGCAGGCCACGGCGCTGGCTTTAGAGTCTGCGGTGCAGGCAGCTGGTCAGGTGGCTATGCACGCACGCACCCCGGAACAGGTTTCGCAGGCCTACACCGCCGCCCAACTGGCTTTGGATGATCAAGATGTGCAGGCTGATGCCCGCCAAGCCATGCACATTAGTTGCCTTAGCCCAGGTTGCGGCGATGGGCGCGTGAGCATTTCGATTAGCACCAAAGTGGCCCTGCCAGGAACTGGCCGGGCAGGTCAGGGCTTAGCTCCAGTGAGTTTAAGTGCTACTCGGCAGGTGCAGCTAGCTGATACACGCGGCTGGAAAGGGGCTAAATAATGCGCACCTTACACTGTCAAGTGCCCTCTCGAATGCGCCGGGCCTGTGCGAGCCAGTCCGGCAGCACCATGCTGCTAGGAATTGGGGTAGGGGCAGTGGTGCTGGCTTTGATCCTAATTTTGGCTACTGCCACTGCGATTTACCTTGACCTTAAACGCCTAACCTACCTGGCCGACAACTGCGTGGCCTTAGCGGCCCGTGAAGTTGGCAGTGAGGGGCAGTTAGATGCGCTTGCCGCCCAAAAAACAGCCAGCTCGTGCGTGGCACAGCAAGGCAGTGACCCTAATGGCCCTTTGGCTGGTTCGCGCCTTAGCTCAGTTAGTCTTAGTGGTTTAAGTGTGCAGGCAGACAAGGTGCAGCTGCAGCTTTCGGCTCGCACCAGCCCGGCCCTGATTCCTTGGGGGTTGCTGCCTGCCAGTGGCTTTAACCTGCACGCTAACGCCTCTTCTCACCTCAGCTTGCTCCAGTAAGGCTCGACGGCGCCCGGCCCTAAATAACCTGGCCGGCACGCATACGTACCACCCGATCGCACTGGGCCGCCTCAGCGGAGTAGTGGGTGGAAATCAAAATCCCCACCCCACCGGAGGCCAACTGACGCAGATACTGCCAAAGCCGCAGTCGGGCTAGCGGATCCATGCCGGAGGTAGGCTCATCCATAATCAGCAGCTGCGGAGCGTGCATAGTGGCGTTCATACAGGCCAACATGCGCCTAGTAGACAGTGGCAAGTTAGCTACTGGGTTGGCGCCAAAACTGCTGGCCCACCGGCTCACCTGGGTGGGGACCTGGCACTGATACTGGCGTGCATTGAAAATCAAGTTTTCACGTGCGCTCAACGATGGCGCCAAACCCACAAACTGGGGTACGTACCCTAAAAGCTTGCGCGCCTGCAAGCTACCGGGGCGTTGGCCCAGCACGCTAACCTGACCCGAAGAGGCGGCTTCGAGACCCAAAATAATGCGCATACTGGTGGATTTACCGGCGCCATTAGCGCCAATTAACCCCACAATTTCACCCGGCGAGACAGCAAAAGACACGCCTTTAAGAGCCTCAAAATCGCCAAAACGTTTGCGCAGTTCCTGCACACTAATCAAGTCCTGCGCTTTGGGGGAGGGGGCCGTTGCTGACTTGCCGCTGCCTGCCTGGGTTGAGCTGGCGGGCTGTGCGGGGGTTGAGCTGGTGGGCTGCGGCTGGGTTGAGGCGGCGGGCTGTGCAGGGGCTGAGTCGCTAGCCCCTGCTTGGCTTGATTGACCAAGCTCTGTGCTAAAACCTTGCCAATCGGAGCCGCTTTGGGCGCAAAGCTGCCAGGCAATACAGGCTCGCTCTAGCGGAGCGCTGCGCTGCCAAGGCTCGCCCAAGCCAGCCACAGTTTGCTCATCAAGCTGGGGAGCGCAGGCAATTAGCTGCTCACTAGTGCCAGTGGTCATCACACGTGAGCCCAAAGTCAAAATAATTTGGCTAGAGTCTTCAGCCTCATCAATATAGGTGGTGGCCACTACCACCGTGGCGCCCCGGGCCGCTTCAGCCTTAATTAAAGACAAAATAGCTGTACGTGAGTCAGGATCAACCCCGGTAGTGGGCTCATCTAGTACCAGCAGCTGCGGCTCGGGCAGGGCCGCCATAATCACGCCCAACTTTTTACGCATTCCCCCAGAGAGGTTACGGGCCAGACGGTCAGTGAAACGATCCAGGTCAGCTGCCTTTAACAGCTGCTGGGCGCGGGCGTCGTCGTAATGACCAAAAATTTTTGCTACAAAACGCAAGTTCTCAGCCACAGTCAAATTCGGCCAGGTACCCGAATCACTAGGCATATAGCCAATCTGGGTGGACTCGGGCAGGGCGCTGACCTTGCCTTGGGTGGGGCGGCGACGGTGGTTAAGTAGCGCTAAAATCGTATCCTTAGCACTAGCGCCGTCGCCAATGATGCTGCTGACGCTAGCGGGCGCAAAACTAAGGTCCGTGCTTTCCAGGCCTGCGCAACGTACATTTTCAAAACTAATCACGGCTAGCCCCTTAAATACTGCGCAGCGAACGAGTCAGGCGCGCCGTAGCTGCCCCAAAGAGCACCACGCATTGCAACGCCATAATGCTAAGCGGCAGCCACAACTGCCCAGCGTTGGAACCGTTAAGCATTACTCCACGTGAAACCTGCACAAACCAGGTCAGCGGCAGTAGATAACCGATGCAGCGCACCCAGGTGGCCATGGATTCGAGCGGGAAAACCAGGCCCGAAAGCAACGTCTGGGGAATGATGGTCATAATCGCCATTTGCACTGCCTGCGCTGTGGTTTGTGAAACCGTGGAGATCAGCACGCCTAGCCCTAACACCACACCCAGGAACAGCACCCCGGCCAGCGCAAATAGCCACAGCTGCCCGTTGAATGGAATATCGAATAGGTACACACCTGCTAGTGCCACCGCGCTCATATCCACTACCGCCAGCATAAAGTAAGGCGAAATTTTGCCAGCAATAATTGAGCGAGCCTTAATTGGCATAACCGCCAGCTGCTCCAGGGTGCCGGCCTCGCGTTCACGCACCATGCCAATAGAGGTGATCAGGGTGCCAATAACCGCCATCACCAGGCCGATTAGACCAGGAATCATCACCCAAGAGGTTTTTAGGTCAGGGTTGAACTCCACCTTGATCCAGTTGGTGTTAGTTTCCTGAGCTTGCTTGGCTAGGGCCTGGAGCTTTTGACCTTGCTCCTTAGCGGCTTGGGCGGCTTTAGCGGCTTGGGCTGGGTTAGTGCGTAGCCCCTGCGCGCTTTGCTGGGCTTGGGTAGCGGCGCTGGAAAGCTGTTTTAACTGGGCGCGCATGTCATTTGCCTGCATTTGCACCAGGTCGGCCTTGGCGCTTTGGGCAGTAAACAGCTTGGCGCCATTTAGGTAGACATCTACCCGCTGGCTTAAGGTTCCCGCGTTGGCTTTGGGGATAACGACGACGTCGCCGCTGGGCGAGCGCAGTAGCTTTTGGGCCTGGGTGGGGGTGGCAGGGGCTGAAGTGTCAGCCGTAAAGTTGAATTTGTCGGCTCCCGGTAGGGATTTTAGATAGCTGACAGTTGAGCTGGCCTGGGGGCCGATGACTTTGACGTTGATGTGGTCAACGGAGAAGTTGGCGGCGTAGCCGAACACTAGCAGTAATAGCAGTGGCAGCATGATGATCATGGCTAGCGTGCGCCGGTCACGTTTGAGTTCTTGAAATTCCTTGATGAATAAGGCCCTCATGGTGTGTTCCTTTGATTGTGTCTGGTGTCCAGTAGGGCAACAGGCGCGGTATTTCATCGCTTGATGAAAATATTAAGATATTTCATCGACTGTGGAAATACTTGCTCTCTAATGTGACGCAATATACGGTAGAGACGTGAGTTCAGCTGCTAACGCCGTCGGGGGAGCCAAACGTGGCCCGCGCAAGGGTGGGGTAGATAAAGAGCAAATTTTGGCTGCCGCACGCGAAGAATTTGCGCTGCATGACTACAAAGGCACCACCATGCGCTCAGTGGCGCGCCGGGCCGGGTGTGATGCCAAGCTGATTCACTACTACTTTGGCTCCAAAGATGAACTGTTTGCTGAAGCTATCTCGCAGGTAATGGAATCGCTGCAGATTGCCCAGTGGTGGGTAAGTCAAGCTAAGGAAGGTGGGGGTGGGGGAACGCAGGTACTGCGCCAGCTACTGGAATTTGTAGAAACTAATGAATCAGGGCCAGCTTATGTGGCCATGGTGCGCGCACTGTCTTCTGAAGAGCGAGTGCGACAAATGTTTCTAGACCGCATTACCTCGCGCGTAGCTCTGCCAACATTTATCAGTTTGGGTTTAGATCAGGTGCCAGTGCGCATGAATCTAATGACCACCCAGCTTTTAGGCCTAATAAGCGTGCGCTACATCATGAAATTTGAGCCTCTAGCCTCAATGCCAAGAGATGAAGTAGCTGCCCTGGTGGGGCCAACTTTAGATAGGTATATGTCGCCAGAGCTATTTGCTAAGTAATAAAACTGCCCTGCCAAAATATTGGCAGGGCAGGCATCAGCGGATGTTTTGAATAGATTTTAGGCAGCTACCGGCAGGTCAAGCTCGCTGTTGCGACGGCGCAACTTGGCGGCCTGACGCTTGGCTAGCTGCTTCATGTAAGCACGCTTAACAGTGACAACCGTGTATACGCCCACTGCCAGGAAGAACAGGTTGGCTACAGCTGAAGGCCAAGCGTTTACGTAGGCGCAGTTGATAATCAGCAAAATCGCACCCGACATGTTCAGAGCGTTGTACTTTAGGGAATCGCCGGCCCACACGCCGCGCGCCACTAGGAAGTAGGCGGCTACAAGAGCTAGGGAACCGATCCAGCCGATAACGGCGACGCTGATGTCAACAAGGGAAGTCACGCAGATATTTTTACGCGCTTTTAAAGTGAAGATCAATTAAATAAAAACGCATTGGGTATGTAGAATTACTTCATGCAGTTGGATCCGCGACGCATGGCTATTCTTCTGGCTGTATATCGTAACGGTGGAATTGTGGCCGCCTCAGATACTTTGCGTATTTCCCCCAGTGCTATTTCGCAGCAGATCAGGCTATTAGAGAAAGAAGCTGGGGTACAGCTGCTAGAGCGCACACCCCGCGGTGCACAATTAACCAGTGCCGGCCGGCTGTTAACTGATGCCGCAGAACGCATAGAGGCCGAAATCACAGGCGCTCAGCGCGAGCTTTTAGCCTCCAGTGGCCAAAGTGTGACCGGTATGGTGCGGGTGGGCTCATTCCAAACCGGTATTTTGGCGCTGCTGCTGCCGGTGCGTGAACAGATAAACCAGCTGCATCCAGGTATTGAACTACGTATCTATGAGCTCGATGATGCAGTTTCTCGCCGGCGCCTGCGCAGCGGCGAGCTAGACATGATGCTGCTAGAGGCAGATGAATCAATTACTTTCACCCCCACCAGCTCCACCAAAGACATTCCCCTAACCTCAGATCCCTGGGTGTTGGCAGTACCCCCGCATCACCCTGTGCCGGCCTCACTTAGCGAGCTAACTAAACTCAACTGGCTGGATATGGATATTTCGACGGCGGGCGGCGCGGCCATGCGCCGGCTAGAGGGGGCCCTAGGGCACCGTTTTAACTCCACCCACGAAATCAACGACTACTCCACAGGGCTAACCATGGTGGCGCAAGGCTTGGGCTACTGCCTAGTGCCTCAACTGGCTCTAGGAAGTTTCCCCGCGCCCGCCGGAGTTGTCCTGCACCACCTAACTGGACTGGGCGGACGCAAAGTGGTGCTGCGCCATCGGGCCACCCGCCTAGAACCAGACGCCGCCGCCAGTGAAGTAATCCGCCTACTGACGGCGAAAGGACACTGACGACGGCGCCTAAAGCTAGGCTCAGTAGCTTTTGATCAGGAAGTGGCTACAGCTCCGGTAAGCACCAGCACCACAATCACCACACCCAAAATCACACGGTAGATCAAGAATGAGGTGAACTTGTTGGAAGAGACAAACTTGAGCAGCCAGGCGATAGTGGCATAAGCGACAATACCCGAAACTACGGTACCCAAAATGGTGGGGCCCCAACCAATGTCAGTAGAGATATCTTCACTGGCGGTAACGGCCTCCAACAAACCTGCAGCCACCAGCGCCGGAATACCCATGAAGAAAGATAGGCGAGTGGCGGTTACGCGGTCAAAACCACGGAACAAGCCCGCGCTGATGGTAGCGCCAGAGCGAGAAATACCCGGGAAAATCGGGGCCAAAGCCTGGAATAGACCAATAATCAGCGCATCCATAATGGTCACCTGGTTCATGGAGCGGTCCAGGTTCTTCTTGCGGTCAGCCAGCCACATCACCAGCGACCACACCACCAGCGCGCCAGCAATAATCCACAGGCTACGCGAAGTGGTCTCAATGAAGTTCTTCAGTGCCAGACCCAGCACAGCCACCGGGATGGAGCCCACAATAATGCCCCAACCCAGGGTGTAGTCAGGGTCGGCGCGGTGCTCCTTGTTACGCAGGCCGCGAATCCAGGCCGTAGCAATGCGTACGATGTCAGACCAGAAATAAACTACGGCAGCGAGGATCGCGCCAATCTGGATGATAGCGGTAAACGCGGTCATACCAGCAGAGTTGATCTGGTAGCCCAGCAGTTTTTCCACGATGTTGAGGTGTCCGGTGGAAGACACCGGTAGGAATTCGGTGATGCCCTCAATCACGCCTAGGATGATGGCGTCGATCCAGTTCATGTAAAGGTCCCTCTGGTCAGATAAATATTTGCTTAGGTAACTCTAGCGTGCTTCCAGCGTTATAGCCGTGGCCTTGATAACTGCAAACAGACTAGTGCCCACCTGGATGCCTAATTCTGCAATGGCTGCGGCGGTTAGGCGGGTGCGTAAACGCTGCCCATCAGCTAGGCGCAAGGACAAACTTACTACCGCGCCGTCGCCATCCAAACTACTAACGCTCACCGGGATGACATTACGCGGCGAACCTTTAGGTTGCTGTGGGTAAAGCGCAATGGCGTCAGGGTTAATAAGTGCAACCGCCTTGGCGCCCATATGCCAGGCTGGTTCGTCGGCGTTGGCTTGAGGCCACTGGGCTAAGCGCAGGCTCAGACCCTTACCAAGCTTGAGCTGCGGGGTGGCCTCGTCCCCAGCCAAAGTGCCGTTTAGCAGGCTGGCCCCCGTTAGGCTGGCAACAAACTCGGTGCTGGGGGTGGAAAGGATCTCGGTGGTGGGGCCTTGGGTGATCAGTTTCCCGGCGTCCATGACGGCGACGGCGTCACTCAGGGAGGCAATATCTACCAGATCGTGGCTGACCATCACTACGGTGATAGCACGCGCCTTGGCGCGCTCGCGTAGCAGGGCGCGCATCTGGGAGCGGGAGGGCACATCCAGGGCCGCCATGGGTTCATCTAGCACCAGTACTTGGGGACTGGTGGCCAGGGCGCGGGCTAAAGCTACCCGGGCGGCCTGACCACCTGAAAGCTCGCCGCCTTGACGGTAGGCCAGGTGACTAGCTCCCACTGCGCACAGCTCATGCCAGGCGCGTTGGCGTGAGCGGCGTATTCCCTGGCCCTGGCAGCGCGGACCAAAAGCCACATTGTCTAGCACACTCATATGGGTGAAAATCCCAGGGTTTTGTGCCAGTAGCGCCACGGGACGTTTACCGGGGGAGACGAAAGTGCCGTGCCAGCCGGGCTCATCAAGGGTTTTGTCAGCAATTTTTAGATAACCCTGAGTGCGTAGCAGGCCGGCAATCATTAAACACAGGGTGGATTTACCACAGCCATTAGGGCCAATCAGAGTCAGGAACTGGCCAGGGCTAACCTCTAGGCGGGCATTATCAATTGATCGCTCAGGCAGCTTAGCCACCAGTTCAAGCTTGGAGCCAGGGGCGGCGGGGGCTGCTAGCTGGCTTGGCTTAGTGCTGACGGCGCCAGCTTCATCAATCTTTTTGAATAGCTGACGCTCAGCCCAGGTGCGCAGGCGGTAAATCCAGCCGCCAGGCAGCGCCGTCAAGCCCACCACCAGGGCGGAAGTAACCACCAGCACCACCGCCAGAGCCATGGCAGTATCCGCATCCGATTCTCGCTCCAAATAAATAGCTAGCGGCATAGTGCGGGTAGTGCCCTCTAGCGAGCCCGCAAAAGTTAGCGTAGCCCCAAACTCACCTAGCGCGCGTCCCAACGCCAAGGCGGTGCCGCGCGCCAAAGCTGGAGCCACCAAAGGCAAAGTGATACGCATTAGCACCGTTAAAGAGCCTGCCCCCAAGGTGCGGGCCATGCGTTCAGCCTGACGCTCACGGCTGCGTAAAGCCGCTTCCAAAGTGACCACCAAAAACGGCATGGACACAAACACCTGGGCTAAAACCACCGCCGTCGTCGAAAATGCGATAGAAATCCCGGCCTCTTGCAAGCTAGGGCCAAGCCAACCCCGGCGTCCAAAAGTAGCCAGCAACGCAATACCGGCCACAACCGGGGGCATGGTCATGGGCAGCACCACCACAATGCGGGCCAAACCCACTCCCGGCCACTGGCGCGCTAAAGCCAGCGCCAAAGGCACCCCCAAAATCAGGCTGACCAGGGTGGATATTAGGGCGGTGCGCAGGCTAAGCCACAGTGCGATTTGGGCACTTTCACCGCCCAAAAGGGTAGGAATTTGCCCCCAGGGTACGCGCAGCCCCACCCCGATAAGTGGCGTCACAATCGCTAAAGCGGCAATTATGCCTAAGACACGCACGCTCAGCGGTAGGGAGGACAAAGAATTATCGCTGGGGCTGCGCATGGTGGTATTTACCGGGTCTTAAATGGCCTTAACCAGGCTTTACTTGCTGGCGGCTGGGCCAAAACCGGCCTTAGCTAAAATGGCCTGGCCGTCCTTGGAGTTGACGTAGTTGATGAAGATCTTGGTGTCCTTGTTGTTGGCGGCAGACTTGGTGGGGGCGATCAGGTAGTGGTTGACCACGCCGTGAGAGTCGATCTTGATGGTTTCAACCTTGTCGCCGCTGGCCTTAGCGTCGGTGGTGTAAACCAGGCCGGCGTCAGCCTCACCGGTTTCAACCTTGGTGCGTACGTCAGTTACCTTCTGCTCTTCGGAGACAGGCTTGAGGGTGATACCGGCGGCTTTGGTCAGCTTGACCGTGGCTGCGCCGCAAGGCACGGCCGGGGCGCAGATAACCAGCTTGGCTTTATCTAGGGAAGCATCCAGGCCGGTGACCTTGGCGGGGTTACCCTTGGGAACAATCAGGGTTAGTACGTTGGTGGCAAACTCGGTTGGGGTACCCACTACGCCCGCCTTGGTGGCGTCATCCATGGTGGACTTGTTGGCGGTGGCCAGCACCTGGGCGTCGGCACCATTGCTGAGCTGAGAGACTAGATCCTGACTGCCCAGGAAGGAGAACTTAACCTTCAGACCCGGGTTGGCAGCCTCCACCTTCTTACCAATCTCGGTGTAGGTGCCCTTCAGTGAGGCAGCCGCAAACACGGTGATGGTGCGCTCACTGGCAGCGCTGGTGGTAGAGGAAGAGCTGGGGGTGGCGCCTCCAGAGCAGGCGGCTAGGGCCACAGCGGCAGTAGCTGCCAGAACTGCACTGGCAACCTTACGCAGTGATGCGAACATATCTACTCCTTGAGAAACAAAGCGGACCGATAAAAACGGCTCCACTAGGGATAATAGCGTTTTTATCGGCCCGCTAGGGCTTTGGTTAGGGGTGAGGCCCTAACTGTATGAGTAACAGTGCGAACTGTATGGATGGCGGCGCGGCCTAGGCGCCCTGGCCTGAGGCCCAGACGCCCGGGGCTATAGCCTAGGCACCCTGGGAGGGAGCTTCAGCAGCAAAGCCAGGCTTGGAGGCGTTGCCAGTGCCCTGAGTGTGTACCGGCTGCCAGCCGCGACGTACCGGGTCAGCCTGGATCGCAGGCTTACGTGAACGGTAAATCACGTAGGGACGGTTCACATAGCCCACCGGGGCGCTAACCACGTGCACCAGGCGAGTAAATGGCCAGATTGCAAACAGCAGCAGACCAGCAATCACGTGCAGCTTGAAAGACATGGGCACATCAGCCATCAGCTCCGGCTTAGGCTGCAGCAGGAAAATCGAGCGCAGCCAGGGGCTAACGGTTTCACGGTAGTCATAACCCCCGTGCGGCCCAAACAGCTGGGTGGTGACGGTGGCGTAAGCACCCAAACCAATCGGTAGTAGCAGCAGCACGTACATGATCTTGTCGTTAAGGGTGGTGGCCGCGCGCACGCTACCAACCACGAAACGACGGTAAAGCAGACCAACTAGGCCCACAATGGTCATTGCGCCAGCCACTGAACCCATGCTGACAGCACCCAGGTGGTACAGGTGCTCGGGCACACCCACCGCTTCAGTCCAGCTCTTGGGAATCAGCAAACCAACAATGTGGCCCGCAGCTACAAACAAGATACCGAAGTGAAACAGCGGGGAAGACCAGCGTAAAATCGCTGATTCATTCCACTGGCTAGAGCGTGAAGTCCAGCCGTACTGGTCCTTCTTATAGCGCCAAATTAGGCCGCTAATGAGCAGCGCAAAAGCGACGTAGGGCAGGACCACCCACGCCAGTAATGCGGATGTAGACATATTCTCCTCTTTTCGGGCGTGGATTTAGACCTGCACGGCGTCCACAGTGGACGCCTCATTTTGGGCTGCAAGCCTGGGGGCAGTGGTTGGGAAGGGCAAAATATTGGTTACCCCCACCGTTTCGGTAGGCGGCCCGGCGTGAATCAAGGCCGCCACCCGTGCGGCAGTAGCTTCATCCACTGGCGCCAAGGTGGCGCTTAGGGCCTCAATAATTGCCGCATAGGGGCTGTGGTAGCTGCGCAGCGCCCGCAAAAGCACCTCAATGCCCTCACGGTGGCTGCCCAGCAAAATAGCGGCGATTTCGTCGTCGCTACGAGCCGACAACTCCAGCACTAAAGGCAGGTAATCTGGCAGCTCATCGCTGGTTTGCTCCCAGCCGGCGCCGGCTAGAGCCTGTTTAAAGGCCAGCAGCGCGGCGCCCCGGTGGCGGGTGTCGCCCACGGCGTAGTAGCTCAGGTACAGGCAGCAGCGACGACGGCGGTCGAAAGTTTCCACATAGTGCTCAGCTAGGGCGCGTTGACCTAGCTGGGTGGCTGAGGCCAAAAACCGCTCCAGCGGGCCGGCTACCTGCTCAGGTAGCTCAGCCAACGCGTCACGGCAGGCCTGTAGGCGCTGGGGAAAACTCTCATCTGGATAGTCCAACAGCAGCGAACACACCATATGGGCGGTGCGCCGCTGAGTGTCGCTTAGCGCCAAGGCGCCTACGGCAGCAGGACTCATTGGCGTGCTCCGGTGGTGGCCGGGGCACCGGGCCCAGTAGAACCTGCGGTGCGACGTGAACGCACGCTAGGTAGCGGCAAGGACACGCGTCCGTTGCGGCGCACATCGGCGCCGTGGAAGCCGCTCACATCGGTGCAGCCACTA
>ERZ773207.307-NODE-307-length-17852-cov-5.978367_pt1 | contig 17852 bp, 15 predicted proteins | sample MGYA00580997_ERZ773207 | MGnify/ENA primary metagenome ERZ773207 (study PRJEB29015, sample SAMEA2738170) | human oral metagenome | biome: human oral; feature: human-associated habitat; material: saliva | place: China | collected 2239 ... | reverse complement strand
ACTCTGCTGGAGTAAGAATGTAGCTCTACTATATAGAATGCAGGTTTGCTACATCAAGCACATTGCTCTACTATGATAATGCAATAAAATAGAGCATGCAATCAAGCAATAGAGCAGTGGAGTGATTTACCGAAAGTTCTGCTCAGAGATAACAAAATCATTTCATACCTATTTATAAGGCTACAATGAAAATGACCAAGTTGACACTAGGCATCTAGCGTGCAGTCGCAGCGCAAGCGACAAATCTCCGATATTATTATTCACGATTAAAAACAATATAAGATATGACATTCGACAATTTCACCATCAGAGCACAAGAAGCCTTGCAACATGCAGTGCAACGTGCTTCGGAATTGCGCCAACAAAGCATCACACCTGCCCACTTGCTGCATGGCATTATGGAAGTGGGCGAAAATATCACCCAATTTCTCTTCGGAAAGACTGGAGTGAATGCCCAAACACTTGCTTCAACACTCGAACGCCACTTGCAAAGCCTGCCTCGTGTGGAGGGCGGTGAGCCTTATCTTGACAGCGACAGCAACAAGGTGCTCAATGCTGCACAAGAAATTGCTCGCAAAGACGGAGATCAATTCACTGGACTCGAACCCATTCTTTTGGCTTTACTCAACACACCTAGCGTAGTTGCCCAGATGCTAAAAGATGCGGGCATGACGACTGCCGCACTTACGGCTGCAATCAAGGAATTGCGTGGAGGTAAGAAGGTGGATTCTGCTTCAGCCGAAGACACTTATCAAGCACTCAGCAAGTATGCTCGCGATTTGGTGTCCGAAGCACGCGACGGAAAACTTGACCCTGTGATTGGTCGCGACGACGAAATCCGCCGTGTACTTCAGATTCTTTCACGTAGAACGAAGAATAATCCTATCCTCATCGGTGAACCTGGCACAGGTAAGACGGCGATTGTGGAAGGATTAGCACAACGCATCGTTCGCGGTGACGTTCCTGAAAACTTGCGCAACAAACGTTTATTCTCACTCGACATGGGTGCCCTCGTTGCTGGTGCGAAGTATAAGGGTGAATTTGAGGAACGCCTCAAGAGCGTTGTCAACGAAGTCACTGCTGCCAACGGAGATATCATTCTCTTCATCGACGAAATCCACACACTTGTCGGAGCAGGCAAGGGTGAAGGTGCAATGGACGCTGCCAATATTCTAAAACCCGCGCTCGCCCGTGGTGAGCTCCGCAGCATCGGTGCCACTACACTTGAGGAATATCAAAAGTATTTCGAGAAAGACAAGGCATTGGAGCGTCGCTTCCAAACTGTCCTTGTAGACGAACCCACTCCCGAAGATGCCATCTCCATTCTTCGTGGTTTGAAAGAGCGTTATGAGAATCACCACCATGTGCGCATTCAAGACGATGCTTTGATTGCTGCGGTGACCCTATCTCATCGCTACATCAGCGACCGTTTCTTGCCCGACAAAGCCATCGACTTGATGGACGAGGCTGCGGCAAAACTCCGCATGGAACGCGACTCTCAACCAGAACAGCTCGACGAAATCTCACGCCGCTTGCGACAACTCGAAATCGAACGTGAAGCCATTCGCCGCGAAGCTGAAGTAGCAGCTCAAAATGCTCCTGCTTCCAACACTGCTGGTGCGACTCCAGAACAAGCGCATCAAGCTAAACTCACCGCGCTCAACCAAGAGATTCAATCGCTCGAGGAAGAAGAACACGAGTTGAAAGGCAAGTGGGAAGGCGAACGTGAGTTGCTGGCAAAGATTCAAGCTCACAAGCAACAAATCGAAAGCCTCAAATACGAGGCAGAACGCGCAGAGCGTGAAGGAGACTATGGCAAGGTAGCTGAGATTCGCTATGGCAAGTTGCAACAACTTGAAACGGAGATTGCAGAAATTCACCAACAACTCCAACAACGTCAAGGTGCAGAAGCCATGGTGAAGGAGGAAGTCACCGCCGACGACATCGCAGATGTGGTAAGCCGTTGGACTGGCATCCCCGTGACTCGTATGCTTCAAAGCGAACGTGAGAAGTTGCTTCACCTCGAAGACGAACTTCACGCTCGTGTCATCGGACAAGACGAAGCCATCACCGCCGTGGCTGATGCTGTGCGCCGCAGTCGCGCTGGTTTGCAAGACCCCAAACGTCCCATCGGTTCGTTCATCTTCCTCGGTGCAACGGGTGTGGGTAAGACGGAGTTGGCAAAAGCACTCGCAGAATGTCTCTTCGACGACGAAAACATGATGACGCGCATCGACATGAGCGAATACCAAGAGAAGTTTTCTGCAACGCGTTTGATTGGTGCTCCTCCGGGATACGTAGGTTACGACGAAGGTGGTCAACTCACCGAAGCTGTCCGCCGCAAACCCTACTCTGTCGTACTCTTCGATGAGATTGAGAAGGCACACCCCGACGTCTTCAACATCCTCTTGCAAGTGCTTGATGATGGTCGCCTCACCGACAACAAGGGGCGCACGGTGAACTTCAAAAACACCATCATCATCATGACGTCCAACTTGCTCACGGGTAAGGAAACGGAAGTCTTCGGTACAAACGCTGAAGGCGAACACCATATTTCGGAAGCCACTCGAGAGAAATTGGTGAATCAGCTCACCCAACCTCGATTGTCTTCTAATGGCACGCCCATTCCTGGACTACGCCCCGAGTTTGTCAATCGCATCGATGACATCCTCATGTTCCATCCCCTCTCTCGCAACGAAATCGAGCAGATTGTACGCATCCACATCAAGACCATTGCTCACCGTTTGGAAGAACAAGGCATCACCCTCCGTGTGAACAACGATGCGATAGCCTTCCTAGCCGAAGAGGGTTACGATCCCGATTTTGGCGCACGTCCTGTGAAGCGCGCACTCCAACAATATCTCCTCAACGATTTGTCCCGCGCCATCTTGGGTGGCACCGTTTCTTCCGCTCAGCCCATCTTGGTGGAAAAACAAGCCGAGGGTTTGGTATTCAAAAACGACTCTGAAGCCTAAAATTCAAACTCCTCGCTATGTATATATATCATCCCACGATATTTCTAACATAGCGTCTACTTCTCATCCCTTGCATCGTCACAGATGCAGGGGATTTTTTTATACCCCACTCCTAAAGATAAAGTCTTTTTGACGCGCAGTTTTGAGAAACCCTATGTTTTTTCTCCACGCAATTGGCAAAAATCTAATTGTAATCATTACAATCCAAAAATTATTCACCCAAATCTTCCTTCAATTTTGCAAAGTCTAGATGTTACAATTTGGAGGTGAAAGAAATTTTGCGCGCCGTTTTTTGCGCACGCACCCCCTATTTTGCGCATCCATGAGTACAATCCAGCCCCTTAACACTATTTTTATTGCAGTTTCTCTACGAAATACTTGCATGATATAGGGATAAAATCGTATTTTTGTGTCGTCTGAGATAAATAACCCGCGATGGATCTCCATCAGCAGTGCAGAAACAGACCTAACAGCAGTGTAAAAATGCAGCACTTGTCTGCATATTCTTTCAGGTTAACCGCCTTCTTTTCTCAGAAAAACTGGCGTTTACTCTTCACTACTGTCCATCTCTTCCACTACTGAGGGAGGTCATCTCAACCAAACAATCACTCCAAACAACAACCATCATGAAACTGACCGATATTGCAGGTAGCTTCGAAGGTAACATCTGGAAGCGCGAAGTAAACGTACGCGACTTCATCCAGTACAACTACACTCCCTATGAAGGCGACGACAGCTTCCTCGCCCCCGCTACAGAGAACACGCTCGCCCTTTGGGACAAATTGAGCGAAATGTTCAAGGTAGAACGCGAGAAGGGTCTCTACGACGTAGAAACTCGTCTTCCCCAAAGCGTAACCACCTATGGTGCTGGCTACATCGACAAGGATAAGGAAGTCGTAGTAGGTCTCCAAACCGATGCTCCCCTCAAGCGCGGTATCTTCCCCAAGGGCGGTGTGCGCATGGTAGAAAATGCACTCAACGCTTATGGCTACGAGTTGGATCCATGGACTAAGGAAATCTTCACCAAGTATCGCAAGACCCACAACGAAGGTGTGTTCTCGGCTTACACTTCCGACATCCGCCGTTGCCGCAACAGCCACGTCATCACTGGTTTGCCCGACGCTTATGGCCGTGGTCGCATCATCGGTGACTACCGTCGTGTTGCTCTCTATGGTGTAGACAACCTCATCGCTGATAAGCAAGCTTATCTCAATCGTCTCGAAATCCAAGAGATGAACGACAAGACGATTCAGCTCCGCGAAGAAACTACTGAGCAAATCAACGCTTTGAAGGAACTCATCAAGCTCGGTGAAGCTTATGGTTTCGACCTTTCTCGTCCTGCTGAAAACGCTCGCGAAGCTGTACAATATGTATACCTCGCTTACCTCGCTGCCATCAAAGACCAAGATGGTGCTGCTATGTCTATCGGTCGTGTGTCTACTTTCTTGGACATCTACATCGAACGTGACATCAAGGCTGGTAAGCTCTCTGAAGTAGAAGCTCAAGAACTCATCGACCAGTTCGTGATGAAGCTCCGCATCGTGCGCTTCCTCCGCACTCCTGAGTACAACGCTCTCTTCTCTGGTGACCCTGTATGGGTGACTGAATCTATCGGTGGTATGGGCATGGACGGCCGCACCATGGTTACCAAGACCAGCTTCCGTATCCTCCACACCCTCACCAACCTCGGACCTGCTCCCGAACCTAACCTCACTGTGCTTTGGTCTACTCGTCTTCCCGAAAACTGGAAGAAGTATTGCGCTAAGATGTCTATCGCAACTTCTGCCATCCAGTATGAAAACGACGACCTCATGCGTCCTGACTACGGTGATGACTACGGTATCGCATGCTGCGTATCTCCTATGCGCATCGGTAAGCAAATGCAGTTCTTCGGTGCTCGCGCCAACCTCGCTAAGTGTCTTCTCTATGCCATCAACGGTGGTGTCGACGAACTCAACGGCAAGCAAATCTCTCCCCTCTTCCCTGCTATCACTAGCGAATACCTCGATTTCGATGAGGTAATGGAGAAGTTCGAGCAAATGATGAGCTGGTTGGCTCGCGTTTACTGCAATGCCCTCCGCATCATCCACTACATGCACGACAAGTACAGCTACGAAGCGCTCGAAATGGCACTTCACGATGGCGACATCATTCGCACTCGTGCCAGCGGTATCGCAGGTATCTCCATCGTTGCCGACTCTCTCGCTGCCATCAAGTTTGGTAAGGTGCGCGTGATCCGTGACGAACGCGGTCTTGCTGTAGGTTTCGAACAAGAAGGTTCTTACGTGCCATTCGGTAACAACGACGAAGCTACTGACGAACTCGCTGTGATGATCACCGAGAAGTTCATGAACTACATGCGTCAGCACGACACTTACCGCGATTCTATCGCCACTCAGTCATTGCTCACCATCACTTCTAACGTGGTTTATGGTAAGCACACGGGTGCTACTCCTTGCGGTCGTCCTGCTGGTGTGCCTTTCGCTCCTGGTGCTAACCCCATGAACGGTCGCGACACTAAGGGTGCTGTTGCTTCTCTCGCTTCTGTAGCGAAGTTGCCTTTCCAACACTCTCACGACGGTATCTCTTACACTTGGGCTATCTCTCCTGCTACCCTCGGTAAGGACGAAGCGAGCCGCGAAGCCAACCTCGTGAACCTCATGGACGGTTACTTCACTCCCGACGGTGGTCAACACCTCAACGTGAACGTATTCGATCGCGATCTTCTCTATGATGCAATGGAGCATCCCGAGAAGTATCCTCAGCTCACCATCCGCGTTTCTGGTTACGCTGTGAACTTCATCAAGCTCACTCGCGAACAACAACTTGACGTTATCTCTCGTACCATTAGCGCTAGCTGCTAATCAACATTGCGCCCTCGTTGCGCAATCCCTACGAGAACTCTCTCAGCAAGACACTCATCGCTGCGGCTTGCCCCGGCATTGGGTGTCTTGCCCTTTTTGAGCATAGCCTCAATCCTGCCACACTTTTTCATTCTATTTCCTCATCATGAGTACACCTTCTCCCATCATTGGACGCATACACTCTCTCGAATCCATGGGCACTGTAGATGGTCCTGGCATCCGTTTTGTCACCTTCCTGCAAGGCTGCCCCATGCGTTGCCAATTTTGCCACAATCCCGACACTTGGGACATTGCTGCCAAAACCAAATACGAGATGACCCCAGAAGAACTCATGAGAGAAGTCAGAAAATACAAAAACTTCATTCGCACGGGAGGAGTCACTTGCACAGGCGGAGAACCCTTGGTACAAGCTGAGTTTGTGGAAGCCTATTTCAAACTTTGTCACGAAGAAGGAATCCACACCGCGCTCGACACAGCGGGGTCTGTATGGAACGAAGCAGCGCGCCGTGCAGCAGCCGAAGCCGACCTCATTCTCTTCGATGTGAAAACCGTGGACGACAGCATCCACAAAGAATACATCGGTGTGACGCGTCAAAACAATGCTCGCTTTTTGGACTATCTCCAAGAAATTGGCAAACCCATTTGGTTGCGTCACGTGGTGGTGCCAGGCATCACCGATAGAGACGATCGTCTCCATGCCGTGGCAGAATATCTAGAGCCCTACACCGTGATTGAGCGTGTCGAAGTCTTGCCATATCACGTGATGGGGACGTACAAATATCAGGAGATGGGTCTGAAATATCCTCTCGAAGGTGTAGACCCACTCTCTAAAGAGCGCAAGGAGAATGCTCAACGCATCTTTGCCGAACACCTCCCCAACATCAAAATTCTCTAGTCAGCGGCAGTTTTTAACCCCAATCGCTTTCTAGAGTCCACATCATCTGCGCAGTCCATCAGGGCTACGCAGTTTTTTTTGCACCCCTACTTTATATGGGAGGATAAGAGGCAAAAGTGAGAAAAAATCGAAGAAAAGTGCACTTTTTTCTTTAAGCATCATACATTCTGCAAACCAAACATTACAATAAAGCATGATAGACATAGAAAAAAGCAGCATTCAAAGTGATGAAAATAATCAAGAAGGCGCTACTACCCTATCTAGTACAAGCGACTCACTCCGGATGAAAAAAATAAAGGGTGAGTTTCCTCGCGTACGCGCGCGCATTCCCTGCAAACTCACACTTTTTGCTTTCACAACCTTCACAGATTGGCGTTGAGTTTCCATAAAAATGACAGACAAACCACGATTTTCCTCCCCCAAGATGACACCTTTCATTGCCTCTACCTGACGGACTTTGGCACTCATTTGAAGAACATTGTTCCTAATACCATCGCATCACTTTGTATTTCAGTACACTACATCGAATTTTGTGAAGGTTGTGAAAGCAAAAAGTGCAAAAATGCAGGGTGCGCGCGCACGCGCACGCGCGAGAGAGGTGCAAAAGAGGAAGATCTGGAGTACGTAAAATGGTTCTCGGAAGTGAGAATTTTATCTCCAAGCATCCAATAAAAACATCGGACGTTTTCTGAAAAACGTAGGAGATTTTCCAAAAAACGTGGGAAGTTTTTCAGCATATCTCCCACGTTTTTTCTTTACACTCCAATGCACTACAAAGAGCACACTAGTGTTCCACCCCCTTTACAACGAATATTTCCGATTGATGGTGCTTGGCTTTGTCCACTTATTTCCATACGTCAATACACAAAAGGAAGTGCAACGGAGGACTGTGGCGTCAAAAACGATAGCGCAACCACAGTCCTCCATGCAACGACAAAGTGGGAGCAGCATCGAAGCCAGAAGTGTTGGATGAAAGTGGGCGACTCCAGTGGTGGGTGAGTCCTACTCGAGCAGATAATGACCAAGCGCGAGATGGGATCCACGATGCGACAGCCACTCCGGAGCAACCTTTGCCATAAAAACTCGGAAAAGCTCCGGTGCTTGGCAGTTGCGGTTGGTAGACAAAGAGTCGCGCGTCAAAACGCTCAGCAGAAAACACCCCCACAAAGGCAGAGGCGTGCCAAACAGTCTGGGGAGCATAGCGCAGACGTAGCGAAAGCATTGCCCCAAGGTGGGGAGTGCTCGAAACTTGCTGTCGCGTCATGGCACCATCAAGGTTGGTCTGCCACATCCACGCTCCAGAGCTATACTGATGTTGCAGGCGGAGCGACTGACGCATCACCCACTGCAGCAATGGTGCATGCTGCGGAATCGTTTGTTGCTTTGACGAGAAGCGATAGCGCAATGCCCACTGCTCTCTGCGATGCGCAGCGTAGGTGAAGAGAGTTTGTAGCATCAGTCCAGAAGAAGGAGCGGCTGCACGCCAAGTGGGAAGGGGATGGTGGTAGATCTGGGCAAAACTTTGCCAGCGGAGTTTGCGCCAGCGCGAAGTTTCGTAGCCAAGAAGCAGCCCCATTTCATTTTGCACCTTGCTGCCCTGTTGAAAGGTGCGAGCAGAAGGCGCGATGTTGTGCCCACTGAAGTGTCGCAGTTGGAGCAGCAGGATGTCGGACGACGTGAATTGATAGCGCAAGAAGGCAGCAACGGCAGTAGCTCCAGTCGCGTTTATTGTCCCCTCGGTTTGCAGACTCCATCGCCGCGCGTAGTGAGCAAAGTCCACACTTACCGCCAAGGCATTGTTTCCGACCATGGGAGAGGGCACACCGCGCGCGGTTTTGTTTTCTGGAAAAGGCTGAGAAAAGTGATTTCCCCCAATACCAACACCCCATTCTGTTTGGGGCTGTTTCCACGCAGCATGTACCCCTAGTTGATAGTGCCCTAACGTGCTGCGATGAGAAAGCTCTAGACGGTTGCGATGGTAGCCATTTTCATAGACAGACTTTACTGATCCGTCTTCAAGACTCGCATCAAGGGCACGATAACTCGCAAAGGCTGTCCATTGCCAATGTCCCGTTTGTTGTTGCCATGCTGCACCACGCAGATAATGCGTCTCATCGGTGGAGGTGTTGGGGGTGATGCGCGTGAGATGTCGCGGAAGATCTATAAAATAAGGTTGAATGAAGCTGCCGAAACGATGTCCGACGAGAAGACCTTGGGCAAACTGGACGTGGTAATCGCCCAAGATGATTTGGCGCTGAACCGAGATATTGTGTTTTTCGATAAAAAAGGAGGTATGATCAAAGGGCAGATTGCGATAGGCGGCAAAGGGTTCTCCAATGTCGTGATCGAAGGTGAGACCAGCTCTCCACGATTCGCGCGACTGCACACGATAGCGGAGTGTGTTGCTCCAAGGGAGTCCGAGAAAGCGGTGCTTTTCATCGACGGAACGACGAGGATTCCCACCAAACAATGGCGAACGCGGAAGGGGCAACTGGGCACGATATTCGAGGGTGTGGCGTGCTGTCTGCCACTGTTGTCGCCAATCGGGCTGCGGACGGAGAGTGTCGCCCACTTCTACAAAAAGACTGAGCCAGCGTAGCTGCTGCGCTTCTATGCCATGCACCATCATGAGCTCGGAGGGGGAAGCGAAGGCGCGCAAACGACTGCGATAAGCCAACAATGAGTCCACCTGCGCTGCAGTGAGCAAGGAGAGATCGAGGAGTTGTTGGCGTGTGGCAAGGTTGATGTTGAGGGGATGCTGATGCTGATCTTCGAGAAAGTCGAGCGTCGTGCCCCCGCGGTCGATGGGGGAAGGGCTATCCTCATCCACCCCTCGACTTTCGAGATATTCTTCCACAAATTGGTCCCAAGAAAGAAGGGGCATTCCGCGCACGATGGTCTGTGCAGGCAGGAGAAGCGGGCAACATAATCCTAAAATGAGAAGGAGGGCTTTCATAGTCAGAGCGCGGTTAAGAAAGGAGATATCAGAGGTAAGGGAGGAAATGGCGTCTTTACGAACTAGAATCGTGCCAGACAAAATAAGCGCACCCTTCTTTCGCGCAGCGATGAGCGAGAAAGAAGGATGCGCGAAGCAAAATGTGGGAAAGAAGTAGTTGCTTAGAAACGAGCAGCAATACCGACAGAGAGATTAGCTTGTGAGTAGTTGCTTGAAAGCACTTGTTGGCGTGCTTCAGCATTTACAAACACATTGTCAGTGAGGAAGTATTGCACACCACCACCGAAGTTAGCACCAAGAGTACCTTCATGATTGTAAACTGTGGTGTTATCGAGAATGCCGAGCTTAAGACCCCAGTTTGCGTAAGAGAAACCAACGAGGGGATATACGGCAAACTTAGGTGAAAGGCGGAACACGTAGTGTGCGTTGGCGTTGATATCCCAAGCGTAAATGCCATTTGAAGGGAAATAGTAGCCAAACGAACCTTCGAGACGGATGTTGTCTGTAACGAAGTGCTGATACTTAGCACCGACACCAAAGTTGCTGTTGTTAGTACCCAAAAGGAGGTTGACACCCAATGCCTTTGAGTTGGCTACATCGTAAGAGGCATTACGAGTGGTGCGTTGAGCCTGACCTTGCACAGCGAATGCAAGCAGAGCGGCGAAAAGTAGAGTTTTTTTCATCTGATAAATTGTATTGGATGATTCGAAATAAAAGCGCACCCACCTCCGCAAAATGCTGGGTGGGTGCTGCAAATATAGTAAAACTTTTTGAATATCACGCATTTCTGTACAGAGTTTATGCTTTCTCCCACAGATTTATCCGATTTCTAACATACGTGCGCCCTCCGGAAGGGGGAAATGGGCATCGTGGCTCACCACCACTATGGCGCGATGCTGGTGCTCTTTGAGTAGCGTGTCATAGAGTTCTTGACGCGTGGTCGAATCGAGGTGGGTGTCTGGCTCATCGAGGAGCAATAACTGCGGCGAACTCACCAAGGCGCGTGCCAAAAGGGTGCGTTGCCATTGTCCCCCACTAAGGGAATCGATGGGACGATCGGCAAGTTCCATGAGATTGAGCGACTCGAGGGTGGAAAGGGTCGTGGCGCGCTCCGATGCTCCGAAGGGTTTCCACCAAGGCATGCTACATTGCAACCCACTGCGCACGGTCTGAAAGACGGTGATGGGGAATTGACGGTCGATGCTGCGATGCTGAGGAAGATAGCCCGTGGTGAGACCTTCTGCACGGCGGATGGTGCCGCTCGTGGGGGTGAGTAGTCCGCTGATGATTTTGAGAAGGGAGGTTTTTCCCCCACCATTCTTGCCACGCAAAACGATGAAATCTCGCTCTTCGATGGAGAGCGAGAAATGGGAGAGGAGGTCGCGACGACGATCGTAGGAGAAACTGACGTCGCTGAGGGTGATGAGGGTGGACATTACTGAGGAGACTGTACGAGGGTGCGAGCGATGTGGAGCATTTGTTTGTCCCACTCGACAGAAAGGGGGGCTATGCTGACGATGCGTGCGCCTGTGCTTTCGGCGATGCGACGTGCGGCACGGCCTGCATGCTCTTCTTGGATGAAAACCACTTGCACATTGTTGCGCTGCGCTTGCAGGATGAGTTGCTGCATACGGTCGGCAGAGGGTTCACGACCATCTTGTTCTACTGCGACTTGCTGGAGTCCGTAGTCACGAGCGAAGTATCCCAAAGCGGGATGGTAAATCATGAAGGTGCGATGGGCGAGTGGGCGGAGGATTTGACGGATTTCTTCATCTATCGAATCGATGTGTTGCACCAAACTGTCGTGGCGATGCTGATAAAACTCGGCATTGGCACTATCTACCTGGCAGAGAGCACGCAGTACATTATGAGCGATTTGCTTGCCTGATGTGGTGGAAATCCAGGTGTGAAGGTCGATGCCTTCGACATGGGGATGAGAATGCTTATGCTCGTGGTGGTCTTGTAGGAGAACGATGCTATCGGAACTATTGACGACCAAGAGGTTGGGGGCATTTTCTGTGACTTTCCGCAAACGCGCTTGTTCAAATCCAAGCGTGCCGACGCAGAAATAGGCGCGGCTGTCACTGGTTTGCACCACTTGTTGAGGAGTGAGCTCGTAGGTTTCTGGACTTGCTCCTGCAGGAACGAGAGTGTTGACTTGGAATTTGTCGCCTCCGATGCCTTGCACAAAGTAGCGCAACGGCTCGATGCTCACCGTGATAATGGGTCGATCGCTGACCACGTCACGGCAAGATCCTAAGAGGAAGGGCAAAAGTAGGAGAAAGAGATGATGGAGTCTGAAACGCATAAACCAAGGGGTAGATTTACAAAAGAGATTGTACTCCTTCGGTGGCGATAATCACCAAACAATAGCGGAGAAATTTGCCTAAAGTGAGCATGAGGAGGGTGAGTGGCAGGTTGACTCTCAAATAACCGAGGGCGATGGTGATGAGAGACCCCAAGATGGGTATCCAAGAAAGGAGCCCTCCCCAATATCCAAAACGATGAACATAGCGTTTGCCACGCTCTAGTGCTTGTGAATTGACGCGAAGATAACGCTCTATCATGTCTTCACGTCCGAGACGTCCGATGCCGTAGTTGGTGGCAGAACCGAGGGTGTTGCCAATGGTGCTAACGATAAGCAGTTCTAAAGGGGCAACTCCCGCTGCAACTAGTGCAGACAACACAACTTCAGAGGCTAGAGGTAGGATGCTACCGGCAAAGAAGGCGGCGATAAACATGCCCCAAAGCCCGTGTTCAATCAAAAAGTGGATAATAACGTCCATAAATCAAGGTAGTTGGCAATGCCAAGTAGGAGAAAGAGAAGCACCCAAAGGATGAACCATACATTCATGCCGCGTCCTCTGGCAAGCGCAAAGTAGTGTCCGACGAAAGGGGCAAGTGTAACCAAACACAACGGCAAGGTGGTGATGAAATGCTGCGGCAAAGCGAAATGAATCAACGCCAGTGGCAGCACTTGCAATAGGAGGAGATAGTAGTATTGGCGCGTGCGGATTTTATCATTGTAGGCGGTGCGCAAGAAATGCACCAAACTCACCACACTGATGAAAAAGAAAAGTCCACTCCCCACCCACTGCGAGAGGGGAACATGGCTGAAATCTGGCAATGTGGTCAGTTGACTGAGATTCCACATCGCAAGATAAGGAGCTAACCATTCGCGCGCAAAAAGAAAAACTGGGAGCAACAACCAATAAGGTAGCAACAATCCTAGTAATGCTGCCATAGCGGATTTACTGGTGAGCGCACGAAGATGACGTTCGGAGGAGAAGAAGAGAAACGGCACCAGCAATAAAAGCGGAGGAAACGCAACACTTCCCAATCCAACGAGGAAGAATACGTGAAAAAAGTAGCCTTGCGGTGCATAAACTCCATAAGTACGGAAAAGCAGGAAGTAGGCACCGAGCAAACAAGCTGCAGGGAAGAGATGGAATCCTAAAGCATGGAGCTGAGGAAACGCAAGAAAGACATAGAGGAATGAGATACTGATCATGCGCGATCGCACCCGTATGAGCTGATACTGCGTGTTCCACGCTATCATGACGTAAGTCATCATTCCTACTGCCGCCAATCCTCCCCACAACGCTACACTCTGGATGTCGGGAATCATCCAGATGACGGAAGCAAGCACTACCAATATCGGTAGAGAAATCATGCTTTCTGAAACGCGAATGCGAAATGACTGTGAGCGCATGGGAAGGATTAGGGGGAGGGGCTGTCGAGTAGTGGAATTATCGGAGAAGCTGCAAGGAGCTTCCGAGAAATCACAAGGATAATCTGAGAATTTTCTCTGTAAATCTGACTAACTGCTCAGCATATTCTGCGGCGGAAAAGGATTTACAAATCAAATCCAATGTCGCGACGGAAATACTTCTTCTCAAATTGGATTTGTTCGGCACCACGCATCGACTTGGCAAGTGCTTCTTCGCGAGTGGCTCCGTAAGAGCTCACAGCGATGACACGACCGCCAGCAGTGACAAGTTGTCCGTCTTTGAGCGTCGTACCAGCATGGAAGACTACACTTCCCTCTACTTCAGCGTTTGAGATGGGGAATCCTTTGTCGTAAGCCTCGGGATAGCCACCGCTCACGCACATCACGCAGACTGCTGCACGTTCGTCGAAGGTAATTTCACGTTGATCGAGATTGCCTTCTGCTACACCTTCAAGGAGGTCTACCAAATCGCTCTTGATACGGAGCATCACACTTTCAGTTTCGGGGTCACCCATGCGGCAGTTGTATTCAATCACCTTGGGTTGTCCGTCGCAGTTGATGAGTCCGAAGAAGATGAAGCCTTTGTAGACGATGCCTTCTGAGCGCAAACCTTCTACAGTGGGACGAATGATTTCGCGCTCCACTCGTGCCATCCACTCTGGCGTAGCGAAGGGGACGGGAGTCACCGAACCCATGCCACCAGTGTTGAGTCCGGTGTCGCCTTCTCCGATGCGCTTGTAGTCTTTCGCTTCGGGGAGAATCTTATAATGTTCTCCGTCGGTGAGCACAAACACAGAGCACTCGATGCCAGACAAGAACTCTTCAATCACCACGCGACTTGAAGCATTGCCAAACTGACCGCCGAGCATTTCTCTGAGTGCTTTTTGTGCTTCTTCGAGCGTGGGGAGGATGAGCACCCCCTTACCAGCGCAGAGACCGTCGGCCTTCAACACATAGGGAGCGGAGAGTGTTGCCAAAAATTCGCAACCAGCTTCCACTTGCGTGCCATCGAAGGTTTGATAAGCTGCGGTAGGAATGCCGTGACGTTGCATGAAGGCTTTGGCAAAGTCTTTTGATCCTTCGAGCACTGCGCCAGCCTTTGAAGGACCAATGACAGGAATGTGCGCCGTAGCCGAGCGAGAGAGGAAATCATCGTAGATACCCTTCACCAATGGATCTTCCGGACCGACAACCACCATGTCCACTTGCTGCTTCACGACGAAGTCTGCAAGCGCATCAAAATCTGTGGCAGCGATGTCCACGTTTTCGCCTACACTGGACGTGCCAGCGTTGCCTGGTGCAATGAAAAGTTGCTCAACTTTAGGACTTTGGGCGATTTTCCAGGCCAGTGCGTGTTCGCGACCGCCAGAACCAAGGAGAAGGATCTTCATGAGAGGAGGGGTGTTGTGAGATGAATGTATAAATGAGGAATGAGAGATTGCGTTTATTTACGCAACAACTTGTGGTATCGGTCTTTATCGAGTAAAATCTCTGTAGAGAGCGTCAATTCTTTATCATTGCGCAGTTTGTAAGCATAAGCACCTTGCAGCCCATAGTGCGAGGAAACGATGGCATATTCCAACAATTCGCGCACCTCCTTCTGCCAGCGACGCAAGTCTGCTGCCACATTTGGAGCAAGTTTCGTGGACAATGCCTTCAATTCTGTCTGAATGCTGTCGCTATATCCCTCATAGTCTGCCCATTTCTTCAGATAATCCAGCATGCGCTTCGTCTGCGTGTTGTAGGTGAAGGAACTTTTTTCCATGAAAGATAAGAAATCCTGGAAATCTGCATCAGAGATATTGAATGACGCTGCAGGTGCCAATTCGCGATGGGTGTTAAGATATTTCACCACATAGTCGAAAAATTCCTCAGAGAGAGCGAGATCGTCGAGCATGTCAGGCAGCGAATCGGGTGTCACAGCCACATCGGGGGTGATGCCACCACCATCTTTCACCAAGCGACCGTTGCTTGTCTTAAAGGTTTTGCAGAGCGAATCGGGCAAGTGCTTCGGTTGTCCATCAGCGCCACGATTTTTGAAATCATAAGCCTGCACACAGCGTCCAGAGGGGATGTAATACTTTGCCGTAGTGAGTTTGAGCATCGTGTTGTAAGGCAATTCTCGTTGCGACTGCACAAGTCCCTTGCCATAGGTGCGCTGTCCCACAATCACTGCGCGGTCATAATCTTGCAGCGTGCCCGAAGTGATTTCTGCAGCCGAGGCAGTGCCATAATTCACGAGGACCACCATCGGAATATTATCGTCAAGAGGAGCTTGTTTGGTTTTGAGAATGGCATTCTGTTCGGGATCCTTTCCGCGCATCTCTAGCACCTTTTTGCCTTTGGGGATGAAAAGATTCACCACATCTACAGCCTGATTCATCAGTCCGCCACCATTGCCGCGCAAATCCAGCACCAGACGTTGTGCTCCCTGCGCTTTGAGTTGTTCAATGGCTTGGCGTAAATCATGAGACGTATCGTCGCGATAGCCCGTCATCACCACATATCCCACATGGTTGGGCAAAAGTTGCGCAAAGGGCACCGAAGGTTGTTTGATCAACTGTCGCTTCAATCGGAAGCGCAACAACTTCTCGTGCATCGGACGCTTCACGGTGACGGTCAGCGACGTGCCAGCTTCTCCACGCAGTTGATTGGAAATCTTGCTAGAATAGTCCGATTTTGCTTGTTTTCCACAGACACCCACATCTTTATCATTGATTTTCATGATGATATCACCAGTGCGCAAACCCGCAGTCTGCGCGGGCATTCCCACATAAGGTCCGTCAAAGACGCAGCGATCGCTCCCTTTGTGGTAGCGAATCGGCGACCCTATGCCGGCATACTTTCCGGTGGTGAGGGTTTTCAGCTCATCGGTGCGAGAAGCTTTGTAAAATTCGGTGTAGGGGTCAAGGCGATTGAGCATATAACGGATGGCGTCACCCGTCACCTGCTCCGCATCGAGCGTATCTACGTAGTTTAGTTCCAATTCTTCGTAGAGCGCATTGAATATGTCCAAAGCCTTTGTGGTTTTGAAATTGTCAGACTCCTGCGCTTGGAGTGAAATCTGCGCCCCGAATCCGAAGAGAAGGGTTATAAAGAGAAAAATTCTTTTGATCATTTTGTGTCGGTTCTGCACCCACGTCACGAGGCATTGGCGAATCTGCTTTCGCGCACGCACGTGTGTGACTACAAAGTTACGGCCTTTTTGAGAAATAGCTGTGCAGTGAGGCTTTGAAAATAGAGTATTTTCGACACTTCCCCTTGCGCTTGTCACTTCTATGCTCTGTTTTGGCGCAATTCGGCCCAGGTTTCAGTGGACAACTGCGTCCCCATCACTTGGATTACCGCAGCTGCACAGCGTGCACCCATCTGCAAACAGCGCTCCAACGAAGCACCTTTCGCATGCTCATAGAGGAATCCACCTGCAAAGAAATCACCTGCACCAGTGGTGTCTTCCACCTTTGCCACGCGCTCAGCAGCGACGCTTACCTTTTTGTCGCCTGCCACCGCAACGGCTCCATCCGCTCCACATTTCACCACAGCAATGGCACAAGTGCGTGCCAACCACTCGGCTGCAGCAGTTCCAGTTGCACCCGTCATGGCTTGAGCTTCTTCTTCATTTGCAAAGACGATGTCAATTTTAGGCAAGAGTTCAGCAAAGAAAGCACGCTCTTCTTCCACGATGTTCCACGATGCCAAATCCAGACACACCTTCACGCCATTGCGCTGCGCCAATTCCACCGCACGCATGATCAGGCCATGATTTTGCACCAAATAACCTTCGATAAACATGTAGTCGACTGCAGCAAAGTCTTCTTCGTGCAAATCCTCAGCACTCACGGTTGCCGCTGCCCCAAGATAGGTAGCAAAAGTGCGGCGTCCATCGGGAAGAATGAAGGTGGTGGCGACTCCGGTGGGTATATTTTCTGAAATGGTGGTGAGAGTTTTCACACCAGCCTCGCCACACGACTCCGCGTAAAATTTGCCATTGTCGTCCTTACCCGTGCGACCGATGAAACTTGCATCACCTCCCAAAGCAGCGACACAATGTACCGCATTGCTTGCCGAACCACCTGTTCGACACTCAAAAGGCACGTTTTTGAGCTGTTCCACGATTTTTTTTCTGCGATCTGCATCTATCAGCGTCATGCCATCTAGTGATACCCCTAATCCTCTGATTATATTCTCGTTATCTATCTTATAGAGGGCATCAACCAGGGCATTTCCTACGCCTAAAATTTTCTTCATGCAATTTTTTCTTGAAATTTTCTCTGCAAAGATAGTGCTTAATTCGAAATAAAGTACTACTTTTGCACTGCAAACGAGAAATAAGGACGCACTTTTCAAGGTTACTCACCGAAAAAAGCATCATATCTCTAGCAAAAGACCTGCTTCAGTAGCTCAGTTGGTTAGAGCATCTGACTGTTAATCA